>ERZ780226.305-NODE-305-length-47488-cov-4.672549_pt1 | contig 47488 bp, 35 predicted proteins | sample MGYA00511165_ERZ780226 | MGnify/ENA primary metagenome ERZ780226 (study PRJEB29588, sample SAMEA2152373) | human gut metagenome | biome: human gut; feature: human-associated habitat; material: faeces | place: Denmark | collected 2008/2010 ...
AATATGCTCCAAAATTTCACGGATATTTTATGCTTTCATACCTTAATATGACTAATAATGTTTATTTCGTCTTTTTTATTTCCCGAATAAAAAATTTTTTAAAAAAATTTTTTATTCTAAAATTCAAATATCTTGTTGCCGGAAATTTTTTTATCAACAACATTTGGTGTAACACAAAAAAATATAAACTTTTTACTAATTTTTTGCCAAAATTAGGTGTTGAATTCTTTTGCATTTTCTGTTATTATTAATGTTACAAACATATTACAAGATAATTCTGCGGAAAACCGTTCGTATTGGTTCCGCAGATTCTTTGTCTGTAAAAAAGCAGGCTATGATATACTTCATTTGTTTCCGTTTTCGCGGAAGCAGATATTTTTTGAGTTCGACCGGAGGTTAAGGAAGTGAAAGAAATAACAGAAATTTGGGAAAGCGTTTTAAAACAGATGGCGGAGGAAATTTCAGCGGTTTCGTTTGATACCTGGATAAAGCCGATTAATCCCGTTGAGATAACCGGAAACGAAATAACGCTGTCGGTTAAAAGCGCTCTGAATAAGAATATGGTTATGACAAAATTCCGCTCTATGATAGAAAGCTGTCTTGAATATGCATCGGGAAGGTCATTTGAATTAAATGTTATTATAGAGGATGATAATCCTGAGATTAAGGAGTCCGCTTCCGAACCGGAATCGTCTTCAATTCAGCGCAGCGCGCTGAATCCGCGGTATTCTTTTGAGAATTTCGTTGTGGGAGAGAATAATAACCTTGCATACGGGGCGGCCCTTGCCGTTGCCGATTCACCGGGGCAGAAGTACAATCCCCTGTTTCTCTACGGCGGAAGCGGACTGGGCAAGACCCATCTTCTGCAGGCTATAGGCAACAGATTCAGTGAGCTTTATCCCGGAAAGCGGGTTCTTTATACCACAAGCGAAAAATTTACATATGAGCTTATAAATGCCATCCGTGAAAAGACAAATCAGGATTTCAGAAACAAGTATAGGACTGTTGACCTCTTACTTGTGGACGATGTACAGTTTCTTGCTACAAAAGAACTTGCACAGGACGAATTCTTTCATACATTTAATGCAATCTATGATGCGGGAAATCAGATAGTATTGACCTCAGACCGCCTTCCCTCCGAGACACCCCACCTTACCGACAGAATAAAGGGTCGGTTCTCGATGGGCTTGCTCGCCGACGTTCAGCCGCCTGACTATGAAACAAGAATGGCAATTTTAAAAGCGAAAATTGAAGATGAATACTTCACCTTTGATGAAGAAATTATAGAGTATGTAGCTAACAATATCCGTTCAAACGTCCGCGACTTAGAGGGAGCGGTAAAGCGTATTCTCGCATATGCGGGCATAGAACGCACAAATACGATTTCAATAGAGCTGGCACAAAAGGCTCTTAAGGAAATTATCTCGACCCTTCCGAAGCGGAACATAACCATTTCGGTTATAATAGACGAGGTTGAAAAATATTATCACCTTCCGCAAGGCTCTCTGAGAACAAAAAAGCGTTCAAACGATGTCGCATATCCACGTCACATCGCCATGTATCTCTCGCGGGAGGTGCTTAACGAATCTTATCCGAGAATCGGCGAGGAATTCGGCAGGGATCACTCGACCGTTATGAATGCGGTCAAAAAAATCCGCAAAAATCTGAGCGGCGACAAGGAGCTTGCCGAAAAGCTTCAGGATCTTGTTAACAACATACGCAAAAACTGATTACAGACGGTGAGTATATGAAATTAAACGATACTATTGCGGCGATTGCCACCCCGAGGGGCTCGGGCGGCATCGCCATTATTCGCATAAGCGGCAGTGACTCAGAGAAAATAGCCTCTGAGATGGTTCTGCCGTACAACAACAAAAAAATATTTGACTTAGAAAGTCACAAGCTGACCCTTTGCAGAATTTGTGAAGGCGGCGACCCTAAATATATAATCGACGAAGCCCTTGTCACGGTTATGCGCTCGCCGAATTCGTATACGGGCGAAACCGTTGTAGAGATAAACTGTCACGGCGGATACCTCGCCGCGGACAGGATACTCCGCGGTCTTTTGACCTGCGGCGCAAGGCTTGCGGAAGCCGGAGAATTTACGCGCCGTGCGTTTATCAACGGAAAGACAACCCTCTGCGAGGCCGAAGCAATAATCGACCTGATGAACGCCACCTCTGATTCGGGTCTTCATAACGCCGCGGTTTCACTAACCGGAAGGCTCGGCGAAAAGATAACCGCTATCAGAGAAAGTGTGCTTGCCTTAGCAAGTCACGTTTCTGCGGCGGCGGACTATCCCGATGAGGTTGACCCGCCCGAACCAGGAGAGCTTATGCAAAGTCTTTCCGCAATCCGCGAAAAAATCAAAATACTTTTGAGCGGCTTTGATACCGGAAGGATCTTGCGCGACGGTGTCCGAACCGCAATCGTCGGAAGGCCCAATGTAGGAAAATCTTCGGTCTTAAACGCGCTTCTTCGCTGTGATCGGGCGATTGTAACCGACATTCCGGGTACTACACGCGATACGATAGAAGAGGTCATCAGCGTGGGCGGAATTGCCCTCAGACTCACCGATACTGCCGGCATACGATCTTCAGCGGACGAAGTCGAAAAAATCGGGATAGAAAAGTCAAAGGAAAATATCCGCACCGCCGACCTATGCCTTTTTGTTATCGATTCCTCTGAGCCGATAACCGAGGACGACCGCCGTATTGCCGAAGCGGTCAGCAAAAAGCGAACCGTTGTTCTTTTAAATAAGAGTGATAAACCCGCCGCCGTCCGTGAAGATGACGTGTATAACGAACTGAATATTTCACCCGAGGCAATTCTTAAAACCTCTGCACCCAAATCGGGAAGGCCCTTTGGCATCGAAGACCTTGAAACAACTGTTTCCGATATGTTCGTCATCGGAAAACTGAACCCCGACGAGGTATATCTTTCAAATGAGCGTCAGCGTGACTCGCTTCTCAAGGCGGACGCCGCAATAGAACGCGCCGAGAGCGAGCTTACCTGTGGAATGCCCTATGACCTTTTATTCATAGACTTAGAGGACGCTCTTTCGGCTATGGGTGAAATCACCGGCGAAACCGTTCAGCAGGAGATTGTAGACGATGTTTTTTCGAGATTCTGTGTTGGAAAATAGATCAATCTTTAATTTAGCTTACATTGATTTTTTAATTAACTTACTTTTTAATTAACTTACAAGGAAGGAATAAAGAATGAAAGACGGTATTACACTTTCGTTTGACTTTATAGATGAATATGTACGGTTTACAAAACCCGAATATATACAAGTGTTTCTGTACATAAAAGCGGCCGCAGAACGCGGCAAGGCTCTGCCCTCCGCTGAGGATATAGCGAGAGCCCTTGATATTTCACCGGTTAAGGCGGAGTTCATACTTGAATATTGGGCAAGCCGCGGCGAAATTGAATTTGCGGGCGGAGCCTATAAGTTCCCGCCGGAAAAGGCTTCAAATAATAATTCAAAAAAAACCGGCGATGCTAAACCGAGAGCAGCAGCCTCCGCTCGGGGCCTGTCCGAACCTCAGCATATGCGAAGCACAAGGCCGGCATACTCACAAAAGGAAATCAATGCCGCGGCAAAAGAGGACAAACAGATTTCCGGTATGTTTTATCAGGCCGAAACCATACTCAAAAAGGCCCTTTCGCCGTCCGAAACCGAGCTTCTGTTTTCGTTTCACGACTGGCTGGGTCTTCCCGTTGAAGTAATTTTAATGCTTCTGTCATATGCCACCAAAAAGGGCAAGACAACAAAGCGTTACCTTGAAACAGTCGCTATAGATTGGGCGGACAAGGGCATAGACAGCTTTGAGGCCGCCGAAGCCTATGTTTCAGAACTTGAAGCAACCGACAGCGCCGAAAATAAGGTTCGGTCAATTCTGGGGATATACGGCCGCGGTCTCTCATCGACCGAAAAAAAGTACATAAAATTATGGGTAAACGAGTTAAAGATTCCTACTGAGCTTATCTCTCTTGCCTATGACCGAACTGTTGAATATACCGGGAAGCTCAGCTGGAGCTATATGGACAAGCTTCTGCAAAGCTGGATAGCTAACGGCTATTTGACCGTTGACGATGTAAAGGCCGCCGATGAGGAATATTATAAGACAAACGGCAAAATGAATCCAAATGGCGGCGTCAAGAAACCAAAAAACAAATTTAACAACTATGACGACGGAAATATGGAAAAATATGCGGATTTAGAGGAACAGCTTCTCGATATGATGCTGGACAATGACGATTAAGGAGGAATTATTATGGAATCAGCCTATTCACTTGCCCTCGCAGAGCTCGAAAATACAAGAAAAAAAAACGCAGATGAGCTTGAACGCAGAAAAGCTGAGATACGCCGTGCCGTTCCGGAATTTTCGGATATAGAACGTCAGCTGACCGCGTGCGGCGCTTCGCTTGCACGCTGTGTCTTAAACGGCGGTGCAGGCATCGAAATAATAAAACAGCGGATTGCCGATGCCCGTCTGAAGCGTGCCGAAATTTTGAAGAAACTTTCTCTTCCCGACAATTATCTTGACGAAATATACAGCTGTAAGCTCTGCCGCGACACAGGCTATGACGAAAACGGCCGGCGCTGTGAATGTCACAAGAGGCTTATCTCTAAATATATCGGCATAAACTCAAATTTAACCGATGCCATGCGTCATCAGACATTTGACAGCTTTAACTTTTCATTGTTTGAAAACCAGCCCGATGTGAAAGGCCGACCCGTTATAAAGCTTATCAAATCGGCATATAACAAGTCCCTTGAAATGGCAAATTCCTTTGAGGTTTCTCATTCGAATATTTTTTTCTACGGCAGTTCAGGCACAGGCAAGACTTATCTCTCTTCGTGTATAGCAAACCGTGTTCTTCAAAGAGGCTTCACCGTCTGCTATCAATCGGCATTTAAGATGCTTGATATGCTTGAAAAGCTCAAGTTCGGGCGCTATGATGAGGACGAACGTACTAATGCCGAATATGAAGCAAAATACTTCTATGATGTTGATCTCCTGATAATAGATGATGTCGGAACGGAATTTATAACAGCATACTCCTCCGCTGCGCTTTTCGACATAATTAATTCAAGACTGGTAGAAGGGAAAAGCACTATCATTTCCTCAAATCTTACTCCTGTAAAAATAGGCGATATGTACGGCGGACGTATGCTTTCAAGGATAGCAGGCGCATATACCGCCATTCCGGTAGAGGGCGTTGACCTTCGTCTGATAAATAAAATTAAATAATAACCGCCGTGTGGTTTGCGTTCTGAAAGATCTTTCAATCAGTCCGCTTCACACGGCAGTTCTTTTCTATTTGACCAATACAGGCTGAATCTGTCTCTTTTCAAGCGCGGCAGCAATCGTTGCCGGAATTTGTTTGAAATCGGCCACAACCGAATTTTCCTTTGTCAGGCAGTCATCCTGGCCGAAAGGAACAAGGTAAATATTCTTCCTGGCAAGAAGCCTGCCTATATTTACCGCATTCGCACCAAGTCCGTCGTTAGTTGAAACGGCTATTACGATCGGTCTGTTATTCCGAAGCTGAGACTTCGCAGCAAGAGTGACCGTGGTATCTGCAATCCCGTTTGCAAGTTTCGCTATGGTATTTCCCGTGCAGGGCGCAATAACAAGCACATCAATAAGCTTCTTCGGGCCTATCGGCTCAGCCTCAGCTATAGTCGTTATCGCCTTTTTTTCGCAAAGCTTCTCAGCTCTTTCTATAAACCCGGCCGAACTTCCGAATCTTGTATCGGTTTCTGCACTGTTATTTGAAAAAACCGGTATAACATCGGCGCTCTCCGCTATTTCTTCAAGCACGGGAAATATCTTAGAAAACGTACAATATGAACCCGTAAATGCAAATCCAACCGTCAGCGTCTTATCCATTATTTACACCCCCAATTCCTCTAATATATTCAACAATGTATCTTTTATTATTTCCCCAGCAGTCCGCGGAGCGACCTTGCCGGGCAGCGACAAAGCCCAAATTACCTTTCGGTTTAAATCATCTGCCGTGTCAAAATCAACTCCCCCCGGTCTCGAGGCAAGGTCAATAATAAGTACATCCGGTTTTGTTTTTGACAAAACCTTAAAATTCAAAACCAAACTCGGAACGGTATTGAATATAATATCAAACCTGTCTGCAATCTCACCGATTGCAGCTGTCTGTACTCCGTTCAATCCGTTTGTCTTAATCCACGCAAGGTCACTGTACTTCCGTGCGGAAGCGGTCACATCTGCGCCAAGCGCCTTCAAAGCGGCAGACAAAACCTTTCCTATCTTACCATAGCCTATTATAAGGCATTTGCTTCCGCGAAGCGTATACGGCGTATTTGTCATCGCAACCTGAATAGCGCCCTCGGCCGTTGGGATAGCGTTCATAACAGCAAGCTCTTCCCTTGCCGCATAATCAACAACCTTAACGCCGGCCTCACGGCACATTTCTTCAAATATACAGTCTACCTTTCCCGCAAAAATAACCGTATCCTTTCCGGCTGAAGCTGTCACCTCGCTCAGCAATATCGGCGTATCGCTAAACGGAGCGTTCACCGTACTCTTATCAGTCGTATACGGCATAGGTAATACAATAACGTCCGCACCGGCCGCACAATCAGCGGCGCTTTTTGAAACCTTATCCTTAAGCTTAATTTCATCTTTATCAAGGCCGAAAACCCTGACATGGTATCCCGCGTCTGCTATCTGTGAGGCTGTGCAAAGCTGTCTTTTGTCTCCTCCTATAAATGCAAAGGTCAATAGCTTATTCAACTTAATCTCCCCTTATAACCAAAGTGCAGATTTAAAACACCTCTTCCTTATCAATGTATGAATGATATTTCAAATTTGTGAAATTTTTATACGATAAATCTGCATAAGGCACTTTATGGCACCCGAAAATTTTATATACTAAACTTGCAGACGAAAAATATATTTAATAAGGAGTGGTACCATGGCTTTTTGGTATGATATGAAAGACAAAAAATACGCTGAAAACGAAAGGAAAAGTTGGCTTCGCGCATATTTGGAGAAGCTTGTAAGCAACCTCAGGACCGAACAAAACACGAAATTTTCATCACACACAACCGGTGATGCTTATCGTCACAGTGCGGGGGATGTAGATTGCAGCAACAGTAAGACCGTTCAGGAAGTATTGGACTCATATGCCAATCAAGTCAGCTCGCTGTCACAAACTGTATCGGGAAAGGTTGACAAGGCAACCGGCAAGGGCCTGTCTGCTAATGATTATACAGATTCAGACAAGGCAGAGGTTGCAAAGATTAAAGACAAGGTCGACAAGGTAGAGGGTAAGGGCTTATCAACAAACGATTTGACTGATGACTATAAAGGTAAGCTTGACGCTTTAAACCAAAATCTCTCGAATAAGGCAAGCTGTTCATCTGTTCTTATGACCATTGTTCCTAACAATCCGTTTACACCGAAAACGGATTACCATCCGGCGACAAAAAAATATGTTGATGATTCGGTCGCAAGCAAGGTCGACAAAGCAGAGGGTAAGGGATTATCGACAAATGACTTCAATGATGACTATAAAGGCAAGCTTGACGCTTTAAACCAAAATCTCTCGAATAAGGCAAGCTGTTCATCCGTTCTTATGACTATTGTTCCCAATAGGCCGTTTACACCGAAAACGGATTACCATCCGGCGACAAAAAAGTATGTTGATGATTCTGTTTCGGCTCTCAGAACCGAGTTACTCGCTTTAATTAACAAAAGTTAAACGTCTGAACAATGGTTTTCAGACAACAGAAAAGTCCGGAAAAATTCCGGACTTTTCTGTTGTCTGAGAGCTGCCCGAAAGCAAACCCTCTTTTAAATTATTTTAACATACTTATCCAAAGTATCTTTGCAATCTGCTCGCGAAGCAAGCTGTCGAGAGGTCTCAGACTTCCGTCTTCGAATCCCGAAACAATATTATTCTCGGTCAGGAAGCTTACCGCCGCCTGAGCGTACTCGGAAATCTCAGAGCTGTCCGAGAAATCTATTCTTCCGCTTGATGCCCTTCCGTCAAAGAAAACTCTGTATACAAGCGTCATCGCGTCCTGTCTGGTTATCCTGTCGGAAAGCCGCGCTTCAATTCCGCGGTCGGTTTGGTCGCCCTTGAGCCAGCCTTCGCGGTATGCAGCGGAAGCATACGGCGCCGCCCAATCCGCAATCTCAGAGCTATCGGCAAACATACTCACATCCGCGCTGTCTATCGTGCTTCCCTTTGCGGCCGCAAGCATCTTGACAAACTCGCCGCGGGTAATCTCGTTTTCCGGTCTGAAATATCTCAGTCCGTCCTCTACATAGCCGTCAAGCAATCCCGCATAGCCGAGACTTCTTATATAAAGCTTAGCCCAGCTGTCTTCTATATCGACAAAATCAATATCCGACATTTTCGGATTTTCGATAATGGCATATCTTCCGTTTCCAACCGAATTTGCCGACATCATACCTCTTGCCTCATCGAGACTTCCGCCGATATACAGCCACCTTCCTATACTGTCGGCATAGCGATAAACACCTAAATTTGCATTATTTCCTATGCCCGTCACCTTAAAGTCAAGCAAGAGCTTATCTATAGCCTTCTCTGTCTCAATCTGCATAATTTCAGAGCGGAACTTTCCGCCGTCCGGCAAGCCGTTAGCATACGCGTCTGTATTTGAATCGGTACCTATAACAAGATAATTTTCTTCTTTTATATCCTTTCCGCTTGCAAATACCACCTCGCCGTTCTGCTTTGAAACAGAATCAACATCCGCATACATCTTATATGCCTTGACGTTTGCGCTGTCGCTCATCTCTGACTTAACCTTATCGACAAGATCGTTAATTTCATCGGGAAGAGCATCCTTGAATACCACTCCTCCGCCGCCGGTAGAACCGCCCGTACTGCCGCCGTTCGGTTTATCGCCGCCGGTGTTATCCTGTTCCCGGTTTCCGACTATACCCGAATCATAAATGTCGGTCAGATACTGATTGTTTCCGACATCAAGCTGAGCCTTAACCACAAACGGAGTATCATCGTTCTGCATAACAACGGTTGATTCGTTGCCCGATGCCACAAACATCGATGCCTCAGACGGATCGGAGAGAAGCGTCCACTTAAACTTATCCTTTGCTATGTCTATGCCAAGCTCCTTGCCCTCGGTGTCGAGTCCTACCGCGGTCAGCTCGGTTGTGCCTTCGCTTACTGCCTTGCCTAATATCTTAATACCGCCGAGCTTTGCTGCCCTTTTGTTTACTACTGTCGCGATATGCTCTGTTGAATTTCCGTTCTTATCGGTGGCAACGATTTTAACCTCATGCGAATACTTCGGTGAAAGCGTTGTCAGTGTTGTTTCATACTGTGTACTGTACGTATCCTTGCCCGCTCCGTCCTTCGTCTTTTGACAGTCAACCTTTTCATTCTTTATGACCTGTTTATCGTCAAGATATACGTTTATTGTTGTGCTGTCATCGGTTGTGAGCTTAATCGGGATTCCCACACTCGGGTCGAAAAGACTTCCGTTCAGCGGAGCCTCGATTTTAATATCCGCGGGGGTCGAGTCAACCGAAATCTTTCGGGTTTCAACCGTTACATCGCCGATTTTGTTTATGAACACAACATCCACATAATGCTCGCCGTCCGAGAGATTGAACGCCGCATAGCCCTTTGCACCTGTGCTCGCGTCATTCTTCAGTTTTGTTCCGTACTGCTTTTCGTCAATATCAAATCTGACCGTTACCTCACTATTCGGGTCGCTCGGGTCTGTTCCGAAATTTGTTATTTCATATTCAATCAGCACGTTTGAGCCGCTCGCCTGAAGATACGAAATATTTTTATCGTCCGTCTGTTGCTTTGCTCCGGTTGAGGTCAAGGTGACCTTGGCCGTCGGCGGAGTGGGAACAGGAACGCGAATATCGCCGCTTACCGCCGCCGCACTTGTGAAGTAACCGCTTCCCTCCTGCATATTTACCGCGTATGCCTTAACCCGATAGGTCTCGCCCGGTATAATCGCCGAGGAATATTTTGGCGCGCCGTTTTCGTCAATTACGGTATTCTCACCCTTAAAATAGGTCTGAACCTTTCTTTCCTGACCGTCGGCGGCTACATATCCGCCGATTGCCGGAAGAAGCTCTTCACCCGAATCGGTCTTTCTGTAAACGTTAAACTGAATACCTGTCGCATTGTCGGGGACATCCGCCTTTACATCCAGACGTCCGTCACCGCCTGCCCACGCTTCAAGATTCGTCGGCGCAGCAAGTGTTTTCGGATTTATATAGGTCAGTTTGTCTTTTCCATACTCACTCTTAAACATACTGTTATTGAGTATCGAATCTACCCTCACTATATAATCACCGCTCGGGACACCCTCAAGGCTTATTCCGGTCTTGTTTCCGGAGCCTTTTTCGTTTGCTATGATATAGCCGGGGTGGTCGTTTACCACATCTTTTCCGTCCTCGCCCTTTACTGCTTTTCCGTTTTCATCGGTCAGAGTCTCTTTTATCGGCTCGCAATTATCGTCACAGGGAACAAGCGCAATACTTACCCTTGCGTCACTGTCCGCTGTATAATTAACGCTAAGTTTATCATTTGAAATGTCGGCCGAGTTAATATTAAGCATTGGCGTTACGGTCGGAACGGTCAAAACGGTATGGTCGCTTATCGGCTTATCCGCCGTAACAGTCCAGTTTCCTTTAGCCAAATCAGCGTTTGAAAGATTAATGTACGCATATTTCTTGGTTACGCCGTTTTCTTCCTTCTCGCTGAACATCAGGTTTGCACCCTTTGTGTTGTTCTCCTCCTGGGTGAGGTTTTCGTCATATTCAACGACATTATATTCGCTGTTGTCAGGCTTCTTAACCGTAAAGTTCGTAGGCTTCTCGCCGTCATAATATACACGAAGAACAACATCGTTTCCGTTCATCATCTCATCACTTATGTCAACGGTGAAGTTGTCATTTCCGCCGCCGGTGAGAAGCTTCGGCACTCTGTAGGAAGAGCTTACCACGCTGTCAACCGTTGTTCCGACAACCTTTGCACCGCTTCCTATCCCCATAAGCTGTACCCGACCGTTTTCATCGGTAACCTCTTTAACCTCTAAGAAGCTTGTTGTCATCTTAGACGCATAACCCGTTGTGGGACTTAATCCTCCACCCGAGCCGCCTGTGCCGCCTGTGCCGCCTGTGCCGCCCGAGCCGCTCGATGACGACATTTCGGTGTTATCGAGGTCGATTTCATCAATCTCGTCTATTTCGCTTCCCTTCATCAGTCTGAACTTGTTGGTGTCATAATAGTATACACAGCCGCCGCTGAAAATAAATATCTTAACGCCGCCGGCGATGTACTTGTTCGTGATAACAAGCGTCACACCCGCAAGTTTTCCGAGGCCGGGAATGTTCAGACTTCCGCTTATCTTTCCCATCATAAAGAATTCCGGATCGGTGGTGAGCGCCAGGGTCACGTTACCCAGAACTATTCCCGAGAACATATCGACCGTACCCGAAAGCCGCATACTGAAGCCCGTTGTCCAGTCAAAGTCGCCCTTCGCCACAAATTTTATCTGGTCAAAGCCCTTCGGCGCACCGGTTATGCTAAAACTTAAGCCGTTGCCCGACACAGACATATCCGCCTGCATCACCATAACCTTAACCAAATCAAATGCCGCCATTACGCTTACCGTTACCGGAGGTCTTGCATCGCCCTTATAGTTAATCGAGCTTGCGAGGTCGCTTATTCCGCCGCCTAAGCCTATAAGGCTTGAAACACCCGGAACTATAGGAACGCTAAAGCCTTTTATCTCAAGATAGATACTGTCAAGACAAATCTTTCCGTTATTGGTTTCAGCAAGGCTCATTCTAAACGCCGAGCTTATCGGACCTATGCCTATGCCTAAGTCGACAGCGGCATTAAACTCATAGGTGTTAAATGAAACACCCATTTCAAAGCCGTTTAGCTTACCCTTATTTCTCGACCTTGCATTCGCCGCGTTCTGTCGCTGACCGGCTATCGTTGTTGCACGCGGATTTCTTGCGCTTACCATTGTGCTGTTTGGGTCGGTCGGGTTACCTGCCGCCGCACCGCTTGACAGTCTTGAATCATTGTTCTGTGAACCGCCCGCCGGGAACACCGAATCGGGAAGCTCAATTTCGACATTCGCCGCTATTCCGACAAAGCCGGTGATAAACTTTCCCTCTTCATTTCTGTCCTCGTGCTCGCCGAACAGAATCGAATCTACCGAAACGCCGAGAGAGCCGCCGTCACCGAACTTGCCCAGCGAATTTGTTGCTGAGTTTCCTTCCTTAAACAGACCTCCGCTCTGCCCGTTTGTTGTCTGAGTCTGAGCCGGCGTCTGAGTCGGCGTCTGGGTCTGCTGTTCTGACTGACCTGTCGGCCTTGCCGACTGCCACGGATGCCCTCTTGAGGGATTCGCCGCCCTCCACCTCGTCTCCTGCGGAGCTTCTGTTGCCGCCGTCTCGCCGCCGGTGTTTTCAGCGCCGCCGTTTTCAGTGCCATCGCCCTCATCCTTGCTCATACCCAACGGGAACGAAACAGAACCGCTGAAATTTATCGTATACCTTCCGTCCTGACAGCCAAGCTCACCGTAGTTCAGGTTGAAGATAAAACCTCCCATATTCTGGAGAAGCCAGCCGCCGCCGAGAAGCTGAAGCTGAGGTGCGGTTGTGTTTGACAATCCGCTTTCATCATCATCGCTGTACGCATATATGTCGGACAAAACCATACGAATCATAAACCTGTGCTTCCAGATGGTGGACGCGTTTATTATACTTAAATCGCCGTCACCCTCGACCTTCATCACATTAGGAACTCCGTTTTCATCAAACTCCGCCTTGAATGAAAGCGGCGTCATTGAATTATAGTACATAATTCGGTTAAGCTTTATGTTGTCAGAGCCGGCAATGGTTTCAAACCCCATAATATCGAAATTATTTATACCCTGATCCGTGCTGATGACAAAGCCCTTATCTTTGTTTGCGTTTTTGGCGTCCTTGCCGTCTTTATAGAGAACCTTAAATACGCCGCGGCCCTCGATAAGCATTTCACCGTCATTCTTTTCAATATCTTCCTTATAGCTTTCAAAACGCTCTTCTATCGATTTTGACGGGTCGTCCTCGGCGGAGAACATCCGCATTTCATAGGTCTTGCCTCCGGTTGTACGTGCTATCGAAATAATCGAATAGCCTCGGTTTTTATACTTCTCATCCGCCGTGGATTCTATATAATCCTCAGAATCCGAGAATTCTCGCTTGCCGAGTTCAGCAAGCGCATTTTTAAACTCTATCGTCAGCTTATAACTTCCGATTCTTCCGCCCATATCCACAAGAAGGCCGAGCTGTTTGTTCTCGGTGTCAACCGAACAGTTAAAGCTGTCGATATCGATTACCTTGCCCGTTACCGCATTTGTGAGATACGCCGTCCAGTTCGATTTATCGGTCAGGGTTTTGAAGTTGCTTCCCATTCCCTGAACCGAGAAGTATGAATATCCCTGATAATAAATCTTTTTGGGGTCTATCCCGGTGAAGCCAAGGTCGACTTCTTCGCCCCCGAGTGAGGGGAGGGTCACCACCTTTGTCGCCACCGACGGAATCGGCGTTCCGTCACCGGTCAGCTGAAGCGTGACCTTTCGGGTGTCTATCGTTTTATAGAGGGTATAGCCCTCGGTCGGCTCATACACCACCTTCGGCGCATCGGCATCCTTGTTATCCTTATTCTTCACATACACCGGTCTCGCCTTCAGCTTTATAGGAATATTCCGCTTAATGGCACCGCGGTCGATTGTTCCTATGCTGACCGTTTCGTCCGCCTCGTTCTCTGACGCAACCCACAGAGCAGGCTCTTGTGTCATATTAAGCTCGGTATCCACCTCTTTATCCTCAAACACAAGCTTGATTTTTCCGTCGACTATCTGTTTTGAATCCTTATCGGAATTATCAACAGTGACATAGAGTGTGACCTCGCCGTTATTCTCATAGCCTGTGCCATCGCTGTTGGCTTTAAGCCTATCCTTCTGGGTGACTGTCATCACACAGAAATCCGAAGTGGATTCCATACCGTTCAGTTCACCCACACCGTACATCGTGTCAACTTCGCCGCTATCGCCCGAATTTATATGCTCGGGGTTAAACATAATCGAAACCGCACTGTCGGGGTAGTTGTATTCGTTATAGTAATCGTCAAAGTTTACACTTCCGTTAACCGTATAATCCCACATTGTGTTAGCGAGGTTAAACCAGTGCGCAAACTGAATCTTATCCGGAGTACGTTTCATCTCGGCGCTTTTAAGAAGTCCGTATGCCGTCGTGGTCGAATAGGTGACACTGTCAGAGATAGAATACATCTCGGGAATATTTTTATTTTCCTCGGTGAACTCTGTCTCCTTTGTTATCGGTTTTGTTCCGCCGTCTGTATAAAACTGACCGCCGTCACTTTCAGCAATCTTTGTATCAAGAAGAACTCTTATCCCAATACCCACAGCGTCGGAGTTGGTATTCTTATAGGTATACTTGACATTCGCATAGCCGCCGTGTGCGCTTGCTGTGTTTTGGTTAATTATAAGCTGTTGGGTTATCTCGACACCCTCTACCGCCCATGTGCTTGAAATAGCGGTTCTCTCGCTGTCAAGTCGATATTCATACGGCTCGACGGTCATCCGGCCGCTTGAGCTTCCGTAGATATAATCGTGTGTTTCCTCATTCGCTCCGCTTGGGTTCTTCACTATGCGGACGGTGGTGTATGAGGTGGCGAACTTATCGTCACCGTCATACAACAGGGGCTTATTATCATCAAACCGTTTTGACGGAATACCTTTTATGGTGTTTATGCCAAAGGCAGAGCCGTCCTTCTTTTCGGTTACTTCTATATAATCGTTTCCTACATTTATTCTGTCGCTGTCTGCAAAGACAACCCCTGCAGGAATCGTACAAACGCACATAATCAGCGCCAAAGTAAAAGACAACAGTCGATTTAATATTTTTATATTCATTTATTTACCTCCTATCCTGTTATCTGCTATCCTGCTATGAACACATACATAACCATTACCTTTCGGTTCTCGGTCTGTACAAACAGCGTATACATACCCGTGCTCTCAGGCTTTAACTCAATGGTTGAGTCTGACGAAACAAGCTTTTTAAAGTTCTTTCCCTTCATCTGCGCTCCGTTATAAAAGCCTTTTTCAAACGCATATGATACCTTGTTCCCTGCCGACTCGGCATTCATAAACGAAAGCGTAAGCTTATCGCCCAGGGCGTATTCGGTCTGTCCGTTAGGTATGAGAATGTTGCCGTTAATCTTTGCGAAAACATCATCCTCACCTATTACACATACGGTTCTTTCAAGTGTGGTCTTGTTTCCGGCTTTATCCTCTCCGCTGAAGGTAAACTTATAGCTTCCCGGCGTATTCTCATTGAAAAGCGGATCATATACCACCGCCGCTTTTGAATTCTTCGCGCCCGATTCCGTATCCTCAACAGTAACCGCCTCAAACGCGGTCTTGTCAAATTCACCCGGCTTAACATAAATATCCCGATAGCCGCCGTACACGTTATTCTTATCAATAACCAACTTCGGTGCATTAAGGTCAACATGGTCAACATTTACATCATATGTGTTTGTGTTTCCTATCGCGTCTTTAACCAGGAAGGAATACTTTCCGTTCTCGGTCGGGGTGAAGGTGACGCTTTCTTGTTCCTTTCCGTTTTGAACGATAAATGTTTTTGTGCCCTTACCGTTTGTTTTAGGCTCTGCGGTAACCGTTATTGTCGGCGCAGTATTTGTCCACGAGATCGGGTTTCCGCTATCGGTCGCCGTCGGCTTTTCGGTGTCGATTTGAGTTACATCCACATACAGGGTGTCAAAGTTCCCCGCCGCGTCTCTGTATTTAAAGTTATATCTTCCGTTGTTCATAACCGAATGATATTTCGACTGTGCCGCATTCTCAATGAACACGGTGTCGTTTTGACCGTCTAAAACATCGCCCGCCGATTTCACTGTAAGCTCGATTGTTGCCGCACCCGGGAAGTCTTTCAGGGTTCCGTCATCTGCAACCATTTTATCGGATATGACTTTCGCAGAAAGCTCAGGTTTAACCTTATCGATGTTAGTTACCGTGGCAAGAAGATAATCTGTCTCGTTTCCGCTCATATCGCGGAATCTGAACACCTTTGTGCCGTTATCTTCAAAGGTATAGTCGATTGTCGCCGCATAAGAGTTTGTGTAATCTTTTATCCGATTGAGTGTGCCATCCTCTTTCTGTTCAAGGATTTGATAATCAGCGAGCTTATCAAGCGTTATTGTGGCAACAACATCAGAATTTGTCGGTGTTTCGCTGCTATAGCTTATAAACGCTCTCGGCGGAGTCCTGTCAAGGTTTGTCACATTCAGCCGAACCTCTGTTGTATTGCCCGCCCCGTCCTTATAGACAAGGTTTGTAAAGCCGTTATTATCAAATCTCACGGTATTGTTGTTGACATCCGATATTTTATATTCCTTTCCGCTGTTGTCGCGGCCCGTTACGCTTGAAAGCGTAATATTTGTCGAATCGGATACATTATCGGTGAGCTTGACAGAGGCCTCTACATAGTCCTTCTTACCGCTCGATGCCGAAACGTGGTTATAGGTAACGGCCGCGGTCGGCGCTTCTTTGTCAATCTTCATACCCTTTATGACAACCGTTCCCTTACTTCCGTTCGGGGCGGTATAGGTGAATTTATATTCATCACCGTTATCGATATTTATTAAGCCGACCGGCATACCCTTATATGAAACGACCGCCTCAACATCGTGGTTCAGATAATTAGTTGAATTATATACATAGGTATAAGTTGAATTTTTATAGTCGCTATCTTCGGTTGTTGTTGTAAACGCGCCGTCCTCAACGGGAGTATTTCCGCTTGTAAACGTAACGTCAAGCTTTGTCGGGTTCTTATCGATATAGTCAACGGCTATCGGAACGGTGGTTTCATTCCCCGCTTCATCGGTAAGCGTAAATGTATACTCGCCGTTTTTGTCAAATGTATACGATTCTTCGGTCACGGTAATATTATTGCGTGCTGAACAGTTATCCTTGATATTGCTTATGCTGACCGTAACGTCAGTATTCACGCACGAACCGCTCGACGGCTTCGCCGGCGAATATGTCACATCATAGGTCGGCGCAGTTCTGTCAAACCTGTCAATCGTATAAACCTGGTGATATAGGGTATCTCCCGCGGCGGGATTTGTCACATCGAATTCAACCGTTCCGTTTTGCGTCACAGTTAATGTAAATCTTCTGCAATCCTCCGCATTATCCGCAACCGCTCCGCTCGGGATGTTTTTCAGTCTATACTCTTTGAATATCCCCTCGTTCGGCAGGGTGACGGTAACCGTCGCGCTATCCGCATTGGTATATCTCTTATCAAGCGGAGTTGTTCCGTCTACACTAAAGATTATATTCTCCTGCGGAACATATGGCATCGAGTGATCAATCCAATCAATCTTTATAGGAAGTGACTGCTTCCTTCCCATCTCGTCCACAAGCGCATATGTCTTGTTCACGTTATCGGTAAAGGTCAGCTTATGCTCGGTCGAAAAGGCAGATGTTCCGTTTATCGACATATAGCTTATCGCGTATTTATCGGCGGCGGCCTCGATAACCTCGGCACGGATTGTCTGCAAACGTTTAACCGCCTCTAATGTTTCGATAATCTGTTCGTATGTGAGCGAATTTCCATATGAACTAAACGGATTCTCATACAGAATATTACCGTTTTCATCCTTATCTCCGCTGTCTTTAAGCTTACTCTTATCAACATCCGACGGAACAACATAGGTGTCAATATCAGCCGGATAGTTTTTCAAGTCTATTACATCACATCCGCCCATCGAAGGAACATCTATAACCGGCTTGCTTTGTCCCGGCTCGCCCGGTTTTACCTCTCCGCTCTCAAACGGCAAGCCATTTGCTCTGAATATATCCCAAAGCTTTTGAACTTCATCGTTATAGCCTGTTTCATATATATACACCGTCTGGCCGTTAGCTTCGTCTATCGCATAACCTTCTTTTGTATCATCCCATATTTTTCCGCACAGGCAAGCGTTCAACAGCCAGTCAAGCATATCGCCCGCCGGCTCGATATACTTTTTGTCTGTAAAAAAGTTATCATATATATCAGCAGGGTTTATGTCTGTTGCCGCATACAGATTATACTTAACAAGCAATATATCTTCTTCCGTTAAGTTTTCATTATTCTTATACTTCTCCGCGATTTCATTGAATTTCTCTATTGCCTGTTCAAACATAAGCGTTTTATTCTCACCGTCTACCGTATAGGCATAACCTTCTTCACGCCTTTTTTTTGCGTTCTCCTGCATTGCTTCAACATTATCGTCTGAATTAACATCACCCAAAAGCTGAGTCGGAATGTCGGTGGTTACCGTTGCGGTAACCGCTCCGCCGGTTGCCTTATCGGGTGTATATGTTGTTGTCACCTCAGCCTCCGCATTTGACGCATTGATTGTGCCAAGCTTAGTCTTTGTTACATTTCCGGCGGCATCCGATACCCTTGCCCATACCTGATATTCGCCGGTCGGCAAAGCGCCGTAATACAGCTTGTATTTCGCCGCCGCTCCGTTCTGAGCCGAAGCATTGTTCTGCATTATAAGGCTTGCATAAGCCACTCCTGTCGGGTCGCCGAAATAGCCGTTTTCGGAATATACGGGAACAGCATCATCGCCCTCGCCGTCATAACCGGTTATGCGGTTCCCCGCCGTATCCTCAAAGAAATCGGTATCGCTCGGCTCGCCCTTTGTTATCGCGGCACCCAAAACCGTAAGCGAATCGTTATCACTTGCCGATACGGTCATCTCGCCGTATTTCGCCTCTCTATCTTCGGGTATCTGAGAACTCTGTATACATTCTATTCTCGGTAGTTCTCTGTCAAAACAGCTTACATTAAAGCTCTTTTCGCCTACTTTTTCCTGTTTATCGGTTAGTGTCACCTTAACCTGACCGTTATTTTTAACAGTCAGCTTTAACACTCCGACCTCGCTTTTATCAACGCTGTCCGTACCGGAGACATTAACCGTAATATCCTCGGGGCGCTCATAGCCATCGGTTCGATAATACAGTGTAACATCGCGGCTTTCGGCGTTCGTCATACCGATAATGCCCGACATATCGGTGAAGTAAACCTCAGGTGCGGTGGTATCTGTGACAAACGAAACGTTCTTTGATGTGAAATTCTTACCCATATCGGTCACACCGAGCTCATACTTATATTTATAAACGCCGTCTTCAAACACGCCGTCAAAGTCACCTCCAAGCGGCTTTAATACGGTGAAGCTTCGTCCGTCTATACGCGAGGTTTTATATGAACCGTTCTCGCTTCGGGTTATATCAAGCTTATCGTCTGTATTGTCGCTGATTTCCGCTGTTATTGACTCAATATTGCTGAAGCTGTCTATAATATACGCATTTTCATCGCACGCGGGGTGTCTGAATTCGGGTGAAACCTTTATTGCCGTTATCTCGGGTGCTTTAAGGTCAATTTTCATCTCATCGCTCTTGATTGTAGCTTCGTGGCCGAACTTATCTTTAAATGTCACCTCGGCATATGCCGTTGTTTCGTCCTTAAATTCCGCCTTATCGGCATAGCTTTCATAGAAGTTTATGCTCTTTGTCGAGTTAAAGCTTGAAAGCGTAAAGCTGTCGGCAAGCTTATCGCCTATATAAAGCTTCATAACCGGTGCGTTTCCGCTTGAAAAGTCTATGTTCTTCTCGGTTGTGTATGCGCCGTCGCAATACTCTGCCGCTGCATCGGTCAGATAATAGTTTATATCATACTCGGGATTCACACCCTCGCGTTTCTTATCAACGGTGAGCGTTCCTGTAGGCGCCGATGAATCAAAGTAAAAGCTTCGCTGAATTATCTGTGTTTTGTTCTCGGGCATAAGCGTTATCTTTGTTAAAAGAGTATATTCGCCGTCGAACAGGTTTCCGCCGCCGAAATCCTTTTGGATTTTTTCAGCCGCAAAGTCAAATCCCTTAAGTTCGGCATTACTCGTGAACTTCTTTGTCTCTGACTTATACGACTTCAAATACGATTCAACCGACAGGTCACCCGATGAACCCTTCTTCCAACCATAGGTCACTTCGAGATAAGACTTTGAATCAAGTGAAGGAAGTGTTATAGGATTAAGCAATATACTGTGCTTATCCGAAACAACCGCATCATTCCCCTTGCTGTCCTTCGCCTTATCCGAAAGCTCAAGATTAAACGAACGTGAAGCTGTGGTGATCGCCGGTGACTCGGCCCACTCGCTGCTTCGGTTACCCACGCCGTCAACGAACTGTGCAAAAACCTTCCAGTCGTCAAGCGAATTTTCTTTCGGCGTGACGGTATATGTGCGTGTGCTGTCATTCCTGTTTCCTTCCTTAAGCGGCTCGTTTCCGCCGAGGTTTTTAAGGCGGTAATAGAACGTGTCTGAAATCGTTCCTATACCTGTGTCGGTCACGTCAAACTTAACGTCAACCGCTCCCTTGCCGTTAGGCGATTGTGTAACTCCTGTTACTGTCGGGGCGGTATTGTCAAGGTACAAGCGTATATCTTTTTTATCTTTGTTGCTTGCTGTATTACCCGACTTATCCCTCACTTCATATTCAAGGAACAAATCATAATCCGCCGGATAATCCTTGTTTAAGCGAATATTATTTAATCTGACGGTTCCCTCACCGTCTTTAGAGCTAACCGAAAGCTCAAGCGGTTCTTTCTTCGGCTTTCCGTTCTCGCCGTAGCTTATACCTAAATTCTGTTTGTTATTGTTTTTATCCCAATAAACGATTGAAATTTTGGCTACGCTGTCAAAGCCGCCATCATCGGTGAATGTAAGGCTTGCATCCGAGTCAAACGCCTTTGACCAATCTTTGTTTACAGTCGCTTTTTGGAATTCGGGCGCCTTACTGTCAACGGTAATGCCGATATTCAGCGGCATAAGGTCACTCATATCCTTAGGAATCTTCAAGCATGAGCCGTCTACCTCCATATCCGCGATATTTTTAAGCTTTCCACCGCTATATGTCAGCAAATCATTGTCGCAGACAAAATATTTATTATCACTGTCATATTTCCCCGCGAAGTTCAGCTTATACATATCATACCCGTTCACTGTCGCCGGTGTATATTTAAAGTAAAGCTCGGTATACGCATCGGATTTTACACCTCTGTCCCATGCACCCTTGCTGACGCCGACAACTCTTGCACCGACCAAATCGGCATATACATCGTTATTTGTCGGCTTGCCTTTTGCGTCATATACTCTAAGTTTAAGTTTTGTGCTTCCGTTCAAACAGCTTTTTTGTATCTCATCGTCAAGCACAATTCTGAAAATCGGGCATCTTTCGCTCTCAGATGAGAACATTATCGGCTGACTTCCGTTCGCGCCGACAATCTCGGCCGGAACCTCTCCGTACACATTGCACTTTCTGTCACTTGATGTCATATTGCTTATCTGAGGATAGAACTTCATATTGTTATCGGTGAAGGCTCTCTTATTAAAGCGTGTATACGTGTCATCGGTTAAATATTTATCATTATCCATTGACACCGATGTGCTTCCCGTCAGGGCGTTTCCCGCTATATCGGTTATATACTGAGTCCCCGAAAGGCTTGACGCGTTAAGTTTAACCTTAAGCTCGGTCGGCATCTCGGTATTATCGGGTATCTTATACTCAAATATAAGCCTGTCATCCTTCGCCTCTTTAAAGTCGGCTGTAAAGCTGTTGGTATTTTTATCATTATACGGCTCTTGTTTGTTGGTGGGGTTATATTCCGTCACCTTTAACTTAATCTCATTCTTTTTATTATTATCTATTTTAATATTCTCGTTAAACTTAACATTGAACAGAACCGTATCACCGGGCCGAACGGTATAAACCTCATCACCGGCGATGTTCGTTGTTTTTCTGAAGTTTCTACCGTTTTCGATTCCGCACGAGCTGATTTCCGGCCCTTTTGTGTCACGAAGGAACACCCTGATCTTCTGAACCGAGCTTCCGTTCCACTTTTTAAGTCCCTTTCTTGATGAACGAACGTTCATAATCATTCTGGTTATGTCAGAGTTAAGTTTCTGCCAGTCGGTATAGACGGTACGCGTTCCGTCATACCAATTCTCCTGAGTTGTTATCTCCTGTTGGATACTTGACTTTCCCGAGGCATAAAACCTAAGATTTATCACGCCCCTGTGCTTATTTGTCGTTCCCTTATAGTTATCGGTCTCCGCCGCTATAGCCACCTCTAAATCGCCCTTTTTTATAAGCTTTTTCAGATTGCTGTCAAAGTTCGCCGCAAAGTCAACCTTATAATTGTTCTTGTCGCTTGAATCATTATACACGGCATAGAGATACTTTCCGCCGCCGAGTGACGCGCCGTATTCCGACTGTATAGTGTCATAGACAAGTTTTGTGTTCTTACTAAAGCCGTCATAATAATCCTGACCTCTGTAATACTTAAAATTCTTAAAAACCGATTTTTCGCTTGAAATATTCTCAACCTTTTCGTTATCACCGGCCTTAAGTATCCTGTCCTCGCTGAGCCCGACCGTTCCCCAGCCCTTTGACGCATCGCGCCATGATATTTCGGCTCTGCCGCTGAAGTCCTTGTGACCCGCAAACACCGTCAGCGGAACCGTTCCGATAATCATAACCGCCGTCAATGTAAGGCTTAAAAATCGTTTTTTCTTCATACCAATACCTCCATATTAGTTTTATTTGAATCAAGGTTCAGTTCAAAGTCATACTTCATCGCAAGGGCACGAAAAAGCTCTTGCATAACATTGTTTGCTATACTTCTGACATCTATCTTCATCATATAGTCAATCACCTGTTTTTGTTCCTCAACAGGCACCGAATATGCCCCGAGGCTCATCGTTAAAAACCTTTGAAGCTTCTTCTCAAGCGTAAAATATTTATCGCACTTTTTCGCCATATAGCTTCGCATTATCCCCGACGTTCCGATATCCAGCTCATAAAAATCGCTCTCGCTGTATTCGGGAAGATACGGCTTGAAAATTTTATAAAGCTCGGTCGATGTTTTCTGAACAATATACTTCGCCGTCTCGGGGAAAGAGTATGCCTCGGTATAAATCTCCCGAAGGTTCTCGTTAAGCTCGGTAAGCGTCATCTGAATAGATGTTTCGACCGCATATATGTATATGGGTTTTAACCCATAATCCACTATTTTCCGCGCCATTCCGAACTGGTTTCCGAACATAAATTCAATCAATTCCATCAAAACCCCGCTCTTTGAATGAAACAGGTTCTGAAACGAACTGTTTGAAACTCCCGACTCTTTGGCTATCTCTGCCATGGTTGTGCTTAAATATCCCTTCTCAATAAAAAGCCTCACACAAACCGATAAAATCCGCTTGCGTGTCTCTGCGCTATCTCTTCTCATTGCTATCGCAATCACTCCATCCTATGTTATGCAGAAAAATCAATATATATTTTGCTTTTGCGTCACAAAAAATTCATAAAAAAATGCTTGACAAACAAATAACAATATGATATTATTTGAATAAATTGAGGGAATACTTTCCTGAGTTGTCCACAGGTGCATAAAAACGCATTTTTGGTTTATAATTTAATATAGCGTATAATGGGAGCCAGCTGTCTGTAGAGGATGCGCTCCCTTTTTACATATTCGGAAAAGGAGGTGGAGATTTTGGCAACCGAAACAGTAAACAGAGTTCTTCAAAAAGAAAGGGAATCCGAAACGCGTATGGCTAACGCAAGGCTTGACGCAAAGCAGCAAAGCGACCGGCTGATAAAGGATTCCGGTGCAGAAGCGGCACAGATGATTACCGACGCAAAACAGCGGGCGGCGGATATTATTTCCGGCGCAAACGCAAAGGCCGAAGCGGAGTATTCGGCGGCGGCCGAAAAGGCTGACAGGAAATGCAGGGAATTAAAAGAAAAAAACAGCGGTCTTAAAGAAAAGGCTGTTGATATAACGGCAAAAATTTTGTTTTAAGATCGGTCATATGAGAGAAGGTGTGTAAATGGCAAAGCTTCAAATGCAAAAGATTGAAATAATCGCACTTTTGAAGGACAGTAAGAATGTAATAGAGCGGCTTCAGCGGCGAAAAGCCGTCGAGCTTATCAATATTGACGACGACAAGCTTATCAAAATGAACACAAGCTCTGAAATGGCACAGTTTGAAAGGAGTCTCGCGACGGCAAATTCCGCGCTTGAGATTCTTGATAAAAGTATCGGATATAAGCCGTCGCTTTTGGAAGCCTTAAACGGCAGACACGCAATATCAACGGCGAATTTCGCCGAGAGGAAAAAGCAAACCGATAAAACTCTGTCAATGTGCAGAAGCATCACCGATTGCTCAAAAAAAATCAGCGCATACAAGGCTGATTCGGTCAAGGCTCAGACAAACATAGATACTCTTAAGCCGTGGCTGAGCATGGACCTTCCGAGAGGTTTTAAAGGCACAAAGCGTACCTCCGCATTTATCGGAAGCCTTCCGGGAACAGTGTCGGCCGGTGAGGTCGAAGCCGCACTTTCAGGCAACACCGATACAGCGGCAGATGTTGACATTATATTTTCTTCCAAGGAGCAGACGGGTATGGTTATTGTCTGTGGAAAAGCGGACGAGGATACCGTTTTTGACCGCCTGCGCGATATGGGCTTCAGCCGAATAATGTCAGAGAGTTCACAGACGCCTATGGAGGAAACCGCCGCGCTGAAAGCGCAGATTTCAGACAATGACAAAAAAATTGCCGACTGTACCGATAAGATAAAATCCTTTTCGGACAAACGCGGTGATATAGAATTTCTGATTGACTTTCTCACTATGCGGCGTGACAAGTATGACGCAATAAACAAGCTCGGCGTAAGCCAAAGCACGGTAATAATCAGCGGGTATATCCCCAAAAAATATGTGGACGGCCTTATTTTGGAATTCGACAAAAAATATGTATGCGCCGTTAGCGTATATGACCCCGATGAGGATGACGATGTTCCTGTGCTTCTTGAAAACGGCGCGTTTTCACGCCCTGTCGAGGGAATCACCGAGATGTATGCAATGCCCAACAAGCGGGATGTCGACCCGAACCCGGCAATGGCATTCTTCTACTATCTGTTTTTCGGAATGATGCTGTCTGACGCGGGTTACGGCCTGATGATGATAATAGGTACAACAATCGCGCTTAAAAAGTTCACCGTTGAGGGCTCGCTCAGGCGAAGCCTGACAATGTTCAAATACTGCGGAATCTCAACCTTGATTTGGGGTGCGTTGTTCGGAAGCTGGTTCGGCGACCTTCCGCAGACGATTGCCTCAAATTTCTTCGGCCGTGAAATCGCCACTACCGCACTGTGGTTTGAACCGCTGAATGACCCGATTAAGCTTCTGCTTTTCAGCTTCGGTCTCGGAATAATCCACCTTTTCGTCGGTCTCGGCGTCGGCTTTAAAAAGCAATGGGATGAGGGCAGAAGATTTGACGCAATATGCGACGTTATTCCGGTATATATGACGGTTTTGGGCGTTGCTCCTATGGCGGCATCAATACTCACAAGTGTTCCCGCCGTTTATATGAATGCAGGAAAGTATCTGGCTATTGTCGGCGTAATACTGATAGTCCTGACCTCGGGCAGAAGCAGCAAAAATATATTTGCCCGATTTTTCGGCGGACTGTACGGACTTTATAATACGGCAACGGGGTATTTGAGTGATATTCTTTCATATTCAAGGCTCTTGGCCCTCGGTCTGGCAACAGGAAGCATAGCGAGCGTAATAAATCTGATAGCCACAATGCCGTCAAATACGATTGTCAAGGCCGTATGCCTGATAGTTATAGGGATAGCAGGGCATACTGCGAATATGGGAATCAATCTTCTCGGTGCCTATGTTCACGCCGACAGACTTCAGTTTGTTGAGTTTTTCTCGAAATTTTATGAGGGCGGCGGTCGACCCTTTAAACCGCTGATGGCAAATACAAAATTTATTAAATTTGAAAAGGAGAATATTTATGAATAACTTAGGATTAGCTTTAGCAATAGCAGGGGCGGCTTTCGCCGCATTGTTCGCAGGTATCGGAAGCGCAAAGGGTGTTGGCCTTGTCGGCGAGGCTGCCGCGGGTCTGGTCAGCCAGGATCCGTCCAAATTCAGCAAGGCTCTGATTCTTCAGCTTCTTCCGGGTACACAGGGTCTTTACGGACTTCTCGTTTCGGTTCTTCTTTTAAGCAGAATCGGTGTTCTCGGCGGCGGTGCGCAGGATCTTTCAGTCACACAGGGAATTATGTATTTCTGTGCATCCCTTCCCATTGCCTTCGGCGGACTCTTCTCGGGTATTGCACAGGGCAGAACAGCCGCAGCAGGCGTAGGCGTTATTGCAAAAAAGCCGGATGAGAGCGGTAAGGCAATAATTATGGCGGCAATGGTCGAAACATATGCGATTCTTGCTCTGCTTATCTCAATTCTTATCATATACAACATATAACCAAAGTGCAGATGTTCCCCGCCCGAACGGCGGGTTCCAATTAAAGATTTTGACTTTGAGGAGGACTGAAGATGAACGGTCTTGAACAGATTCTCTTGAAAATCGAAGAGGATAATAACCAACAGATAAAACAGACAACCGATGCCATCCTTGCCGAGGGCAAGGCACAGGCGGCGGAGATTACCGCGGGTGCAAAAAAACAGGCCGATAAAATAATCTCGGATGCCGAGAAAAAAGCGGCTCAGATTCTTGAATCCGCCAAAGGCGGCTGTATAGCCGCGGCCGCACGCAGGCTTATGACTACTAAATCCGAAATAATAAATGAAAGCGTCTTGTATTCGTCAGGTCAGCTTAAAGCAATGCCCGACAAAGAATACTTCAGTGCACTTCACAAGCTGATTTTAAAATATGCCCACCCCGAAAGCGGCGAGCTTATCTTAAACAGCCGCGATGCGGAAAGGCTTCCTAAGGATTTTGTCGGCACGGTAAACAATGAACTTAAAAAGATTGACGGAAGCATAACCCTTTCAGACAAATGCGCCGATATTGACAGCGGATTCATTCTCCGCTATGGCGGAATCGATGAAAACTGTACCTTTGACGCACTGATAAAGGAAAACGCAGACAAGATTAAAGACGCTCTTCTGCGCGAGCTAAAGGAGGTATAACGTGAACAACACAGAATACGCCTTTGCGGTTGCAAATGTCCGCGCCGCAGAAAACGAGCTTTTAAGCGGCGCTTTTATTGAACAGCTTATAGAAGCACGGGATTATGAAGAAGCCCTCAGGCTTTTGTCGGATAAAGGCTTTGATATAACAGCCGACCCTCTTGACGGTTATATGGAAGGGGTCTGGGAATATCTTAATGAAATTGCGCCGGACAGGGAGGCGCTGAAGTTCCTGGCGGTCAGAAATGACTTTCATAATCTAAAAGCAATTTTAAAAGGGATGATAGCAAACCTTGACGGAATGGAATATTGTCTGACCCCCTGCCTTATTCCTCAGGACGAATTATACTCGGCGCTTTCGGCAAGGGAATTTGACAGCCTTCCGGATTTTATATCGGATACGGCGGGACGCTCATACGAGCTTTTGACAACCACCGCTGACGGAAGACTCTCAGACGTCTTTATCGACGCGCGTTCATACGACGCAATGCTTTCACTCGCCGAGGGCAACGAATTTTCGGAAAGATTAGCGGATGAGCTTGCCTCGCTTGCAAATATCAGAATCGCGGTCCGAGCCGCAAAAACCGCGGCTGACGAAACGGTGTTAAACCTTTCATTCTGTAACAGCCGCGGCATTGACGGCGAAGGCTTAAAGAAAGCGGCTCTGCGCGGCCTTGAACAGGTTTCGGCCTATATCGGCGACAGCTCTTACGCTTCGCTCTCGGATATTCTGTCGAATTCGGCACAGCTTGAAAAGGAATGCGACAACCGTATCTCCGCCGTTTTATCCGAAGCATCGCGAATCAGCTTCGGCATCGAGCCGCTCGCCGCTTATTTCTTCGCCAAATCGGCGGAACTTACAAACCTCCGGCTGATACTCCGCGCTAAGCACGCCGGACTTTCGGCTGAAATAATCAGAGAAAGGCTGCGTGAGACATATGTATAAAATTGCGGTTATGGGTGACAGAGAAAGCATATACGGCTTTGCCGCTTTGGGTATGACGACCTTTGTCACGGATGACGGAGAAAGCGCCGCAGGCACGCTTAAAAAGCTTGCTCACAACGATTACGGAATAATATATATAACAGAGGCTCTTGCAGCAAAAATACAGGATGAAATTGAGAAATACCGTTTTGAAAGCACCCCCGCGATAATCCTTATCCCCGGTGTATCGGGGAACACAGGTGCAGGGATGTCGGACGTAAATAAGTCGGTCGAAAAGGCGGTAGGCTCCAATATTTTAAAGTAAAGGAGATTGAGTATGAGTAGTGGTACAATAGTTAAGGTAAGCGGTCCCCTGGTAATCGCCAAAGATATGCGCGATGCAAATATGTTTGACGTTGTCCGCGTCAGTAAGGAACGTCTGATAGGCGAAATAATCGAAATGCACGGCGACAGGGCGAGTATTCAGGTATATGAAGAAACATCGGGTCTCGGCACGGGCGAGCCTGTTGAATCCACGGGTCAGCCGCTCAGCGTTGAGCTTGGCCCCGGTCTTATAGGAAGCATATTTGACGGAATTCAAAGACCGCTTGATGATATAATGAAAATATGCGGAAACAACTTAGGCAGAGGTGTCGAGGTTGCCTCGCTCAAGCGCGACAAGAAATGGCACTTTACCGCGGCCGTTTCAGAGGGCGACACGGTTGAAGCCGGAGATATAATAGGAACGGTTCAGGAAACCGACATTGTTCTTCACAAGATAATGGTTCCCTATGGCGTTCGCGGAATAGTTACTTCGATTTCAGACGGTGACTTCACGGTTGACGAAACCGTATGCGTGATAAACGGCGACAAGGGTAAGCATGAACTCACACTTATGCAAAAGTGGCCGGTTCGCCGCGGCAGGCCGTATGCGAAAAAGCTGTCGCCCGATAAGCCGCTTATCACGGGTCAGCGTGTAATAGACACGCTCTTCCCCATTGCAAAGGGCGGCGTTGCCGCTATTCCCGGCCCGTTCGGAAGCGGAAAAACGGTAACACAGCATCAGCTCGCGAAATGGGCGGAGGCTGACATAGTGGTATATATCGGCTGCGGCGAGCGCGGAAACGAAATGACCGATGTTTTGAATGAATTTCCCGAGCTTATCGACCCTCACACAGGCAAGTCTCTTATGGAACGCACGGTGCTTATCGCGAACACCTCGGATATGCCTGTTGCCGCACGTGAGGCATCGATATATACAGGTATTACAATCGCCGAATACTTCCGCGATATGGGTTACAGCGTTGCGCTTATGGCCGATTCGACCTCACGATGGGCAGAGGCTCTCCGCGAGATGTCGGGCCGCCTTGAAGAAATGCCCGGTGAGGAAGGCTATCCGGCCTATCTCGGAAGCCGCCTTGCGCAGTTCTATGAGAGAGCCGGAAGGGTCATATCTCTCGGCAGTAACGGCCGTGAAGGTGCGCTTTCAGCCATCGGCGCGGTAAGCCCCCCGGGCGGTGATATTTCAGAACCGGTCTCACAGGCGACACTTCGTATAGTAAAGGTATTCTGGGGTCTCGATGCCGCATTGGCATATAAGAGACACTTCCCCGCCATCAACTGGCTGACGAGTTATTCGCTTTATGTTGACCTTCTGACAAACTGGTACAGTGAGAATGTATCAGAGGACTGGATGGCACTTCGCGGAAGGCTGATGAGCATCCTCCACGATGAATCAGAGCTTGAAGAAATCGTAAAGCTGGTCGGTATGGATGCACTTTCGCCGTCGGACCGTCTGAAGATGGAAACCGCCCGTTCAATCAGAGAGGACTTTTTGCATCAGCTCGCCTTTCACGAGGTTGACACCTATACAAGCCTTAAAAAGCAACTCTATATGATGAAAGCAATCCTTGCATATTTCGATTTGGGAAACGAGGTTCTTGAACAAAATGCATCGATAGACACTCTTGTTAGCCTGCCTGTCCGTGAGAGAATCGGACGTTTTAAGTATGTCAGGGAAGAAGATATAGACACAGAGTATGATGAAATCTTAAAACAGCTTCACAAAGAGCTTAACGCTCAGCTGAAAAAGGAGGAATACTGATGCCAAAGGAATACAGAACAATCGAAGAGGTTGCCGGCCCGCTTATGCTTATCAAAAACGTCAGCGGCGTGACCTATAACGAGCTCGGCGAAATCGAGCTCGGCAACGGAGATATAAAGAGATGCCGCGTTCTTGAAATAGACGGAAGCAATGCGCTTGTTCAGCTTTTTGAAGCGTCAACCGGTATCAACCCCGCCGAAAGCAAGGTCAGATTCCTCGGCAGACAGATGGAGCTCGCCGTATCCGAGGATATGCTCGGAAGAGTTTTTGACGGTCTCGGAAATCCGATAGACGGCGGCCCGGAAATCATTCCCGAGATGCGTCTTGACGTAAACGGAAAGCCGATGAATCCGGCGGCACGCAGATACCCGCAGGAATTTATACAAACAGGCGTTTCGGCAATCGACGGACTTAACACTCTTGTCCGAGGACAGAAGCTTCCTATCTTTTCGGCAAGCGGTCTTCCACACGCACAGCTTGCGGCACAGATTACGCGTCAGGCAAAGGTTCGCGGAAAGGACGAAAAGTTCGCCGTTGTTTTTGCCGCAATGGGAATAACGTTTGAAGAATCAAACTTCTTTATTGACTCGTTCCGCGAAACGGGCGCGCTTGATCGAACCATTCTTTTTATCAACCTGGCAAACGACCCGGCAATCGAACGAATAGCCACTCCGAAAATGGCTCTTACCGCGGCTGAATACCTCGCCTTTGAAAAAAATATGCACGTTTTGGTTATTCTCACCGATATAACAAACTATGCCGACGCCCTGCGTGAGGTTTCGGCGGCGCGAAAGGAAGTTCCCGGCCGCCGCGGCTATCCGGGATATATGTACACAGACCTCGCCACCATATATGAAAGAGCGGGAAGGCAGGAGGGAAAGGACGGTTCAATCACGATGATTCCGATTTTGACCATGCCCGAGGACGATAAGACACATCCTATTCCCGACCTTACCGGATATATAACCGAGGGTCAGATTATCCTGTCAAGAGATTTATATCGAAAGGGAATAACCCCGCCTATTGACGTTCTTCCGTCACTTTCGCGTCTGAAAGATAAGGGTATCGGCGAAGGCAGAACCAGAGCCGACCACAGCGATACGATGAATCAGCTTTTCTCAGCTTATGCACGAGGCAAGGATGCAAAAGAGCTTATGTCAATTCTGGGTGAAGCGGCTCTTACCGATATTGATAAAAAATACGCAGAGTTTGCGGACGCGTTTGAACGCGAATATGTTTCACAGGGGTATGACAGCGACAGAAGCATAGAAGAGACTCTTGACATCGGCTGGAAGCTTCTCAGGATTCTGCCGAGAAGCGAGCTGAAACGTATCAAGGATGAGTTCCTTGACAAATACTATGAAGAATAGGTTGTGATTTTGTGGCAAGACTAAATGTTAACCCGACAAGAATGGAGCTTACCAATCTAAAGCACAAGCTGGCAACGGCACGCCGTGGTCACAAGCTTTTAAAGGATAAGCGAGACGAGCTAATGCGGCAGTTTCTTGAATTAATCCGCGAAAATCAGACCCTGCGCAAAGAGGTCGAATCGGCAATAGGAAGCGCAAATATGCAGATGGCCGTTGCCGGCTGTACCGTTCCGAAGGAAGTCATCGACACCGCTCTTATGCTTCCAAAACAGGAAATGTCACTCAGCATAGACGAAAAAAACGTAATGAGCGTTATGATTCCCAAATACAGTGTTGAATATAAGCTCAGTGACCCAAACAGCATCTATTCCTATGGCTATTCCGACACATCGGGGGATATGGACAGTGCGATTTTATCGCTCTCTGAAATTCTGCCGAAGCTTATACGGCTTGCTGAAGTGGAAAAATCGTGTCAGCTTATGGCGGCGGAAATCGAAAAGACGCGCCGCCGTGTCAATGCTCTTGAATATATTATGATTCCCGGTTACGAAGAAACAATTCGATATATAACAATGAAGCTTGACGAAAACGAGCGAAGCACTATTACCCGATTGATGAAGGTTAAAGATATGATGATTGCTGAAAATTTAGAGGCAAGGCACCAATCAGAATAAAAAAACACGGCGAGGTTTTCCCTCGCCGTATTTTTTATTTAAAAGGTTTATGCCTTTTTCTTTGCATTTACTGCTGAATCTCTCCAGGTTGCCCAGAGCGGACCTGCAACAAATACTGATGAATAGAAACCTATTACTATACCGATGATAATCGGAAGAGCAAATACCTGAATCGACTTAACACCCAGGATATAAACCATGCCGATAGTGAGCAGGGTTGTAATCGTGGTGTTCAAAGAACGGTTCATAGTCTGGAGAATACTCTTGTCTGCGATTTCGGAATAAGATTCTTTTCTCGCGTGCCTTGTATTCTCTCTGATTCTGTCCATGATAACGATTGTGTTGTTGATTGAATAACCCAAAACTGTAAGGATTGCCGCAATGAAGTTTGTATCAACAGACCACTGCATAATCGAATAAAGTCCGAGCAGAAGCAGAACGTCGTGTATCAATGCAAATATAGCGACAACACCCGATACAAATTCAAACCGAAGTGTTACATAGAACAGGATTGCTATACAAGCAAGGATTGACATCCACAGCGCCGAACGAGCCAAATCCTGGCCGGTTGACGGCGAGATAATATCCTGGTTCTTTAACAATACCTTTGAATCGTCTCCCGAAGCGTTAGGATCGTACTTTTCCTGAAGAGCGGTTGTTATTTTTGTAACTCTGTCAAGTGAAAACGCCGAACGGTCAGCCTCGGTTTTAAGGTCATTTTCATAACCGAACTTAACGACAACCTCGTCATTATTTGAACGCTGGATTGATGAAGGACTCTGATGTGAACCGAGAGCCTCGTCTACAATCTTCTGAACATCCTCAGTATTAAAATCTGTCTTTATCTCATAAGTTACGGCAATACCGCCCGCAAAGTCGGTATCGAGATTAAAGCCGCGGACAATAAGAGAAATTACCGATACAATCATCAGAGCAAAAGAAATGCCCATAAATACCCATTTATGCTTCATAATACTGAACATTACGCTTTGCCCCCTTTCACTTCTTCAACCTGTGACTTCTTGCTGATGCCATAGAGCCAAAGGTTCTTAACATTCATACCAATCATCTGCTTGAGCAGGAACTTAGTAACGAATATAGCAGAAATCATTGAAACAACAATACCTATAAAGAGCGTAATACCAAAGCCCTTGATAGTACCTGTACCGAGAACCCAAAGGATAACAGCCGAGATGATTGTTGTAACGTTAGAGTCGATAACGGCCGCAAGAGCACGGTCAAAGCCGGCATCAACGGCACTTCTTACAGTCTTTCCGAGACGAAGCTCTTCCTTGACACGCTCGAATATAACTACGTTCGCGTCAACCGCCATACCTACTGACAGGATAATACCCGCTATACCCGGAAGGGTGAGGTTTACGTGGCAGTTAGCCAGTATGATAAGTACAACACCGATATACGAAACGAGAGCGATGTCCGCCATAAAACCAAGCAGGCGATAGCAGATGAGCATAAAGAGCATTACCAAAATAAGACCGATAATACCTGCTTTAACCGCATTGTCCAGAGCCTCTTCGCCGAGGGTAGCACTAACCGTACGAACCTCAACCTGGTTAAGGTTAAACGGAATTCGGCCCGACTTAATGTTTGCAGCAAGAGCCTTTGCTTCTTCAGCTGTGAATTCACCGGTGATTTCACAGGTGTTGCTGTCTATCTTTGAATTTACACGCGGCGCTGAAATTACGCTGTTATCCATAACGATATAGATAGGCTGACCTACCAGTCTGCCCGTTGCTTCGGCGAAAGCCGCACGGCCTTCATCGGTAAGAGTAAGGTTAATCCGATAAGAATTCTTACCCATTGACTTACCGTCTGATGAACCGTATTCAACGGTTGCGTCCTTAACCTGATCACCGGTCATAACCTGCTTGTCAACCGTTACCTTATTGGAATCCGACGGATCCTGTGTAACTGTCTCTGCAAATACCAGCTGTGCTGTTGCACCGAGGGTTTCAACCGCCTTGTTCGCATCCTGTACATCAGGCAACTCAACACGAATCTTATCGCTTCCCTGACGGGTAACGGTTGCTTCGGTGTAGTTCTGAAGATCAAGACGCTTTCTGATTGTTTGGATTACGGTAGACATATCATCGTCCGATGGATTTTCTGCATCCGCCTCAAACACGATAACCGTACCGCCTTTAAGGTCAAGACCCTGTGTAATACCGCCTTCATCGGTAACACCGGGGATTTTAACTTTGTCAGAAAAATCAAGACCTGCTATGCCCACGTAAGTAATTGCGGCAATAACAAGAATTATCGCCATAAATTTAACTATACTTCTTGACACTTTTTTTCCTCCTTAAGTGTTATATAAAATTTAATTATTTTCTGTTTATTATTTTTTTGACCCGGCCATACTCAACAGAGTATAACCACACCCGTGTGCACGGCTTCCGTTCCGGAATTATACAAAGCCTCGCTTATAAACGAACAAATCGCCTCGTCAACCGCTGTTGTTTCGGGGCAAAAGCTGTGAATAAAATCTGCTCTCTGCCAACGCACCGACGGCGGCTGAACATTTGTAAACACCGCGTTATCAGAGCCTTGCTGCATATCCGGCGGGATGTTCATAGCAACGCTTTGAGCACAGGGGGCACCGTCTTCGCCATTGTCTGAGTTTATGTTTTCGGCCGCCTTAGCAAACGGTGCCGAAACAATCGACAGACACACAAACGCCGCCATCATCACAGACAGAAAAACAATCCTTGATTTAGTTTTCTGCAAGAACACCCCTCCTTAAAGCCAATATTTTCCGCCCGAAATCGGGCGCACATATAGTATTATAACTGTATTTCCCAATTAAGTCAAGCCTTTGAGTAAATATATGTTTACACAAGTTTTACATTTATATAAAAATTTCTCCACACATATCATCGAGACGTAAAAACCACACACTTACTCACATTAATTATACAAGATAATCAACCGCGTCACTTAAATCCGCGAAAAGAGCACCCAAAAACTCGTCTGTATTTCCCCCGACAGTCCATTTTCCCGATGCCCCTTTTATCATTGTGACCGTAATCGTTTTTGTTGTTTTTGTATCCATATTTTCACTGATACATTTATTCATAAGCTCTGTCATCTCTTTGGTGTATTCTTCCTCGGTCATTCCCGGTACCTTTTTCTGATAATCGCTGCTGTTTACCTCATTCATAACCTTATCGATATAACTTTCAACTATCTTTGAAAAGTCAACCGTGGTAAGCTCAACCGTGACATTTACCGCACTGTCACTCACCCTCTCGGTTGAGTTAATTTTATAATCCATTTTTGAAAGGGTCGAAATAACCGCGTCGCGAAACCTCTCTCCGTCTGCCTTGTCAACATATGCCGTCACCTGATCGAAGCTGTAAAGCTCGTCAATCTTTTCACTGTCACACGATTTTAACGCATTCAAAATATCCTCAAGGCCGCTTCTTGCCTCGCTCTCTGTTCCCGAGCAAGCCGCCGCAAGCATCACAACCGCGGTCAAAAGTATAACCGATAAAATAACTTTAATCTTTCTATGCATATCTCTCATCCCTTCAATCTGATACTCTGTCAGCGCAAAGCATAACTATAAGCCGCCCGCTTTTAAAGCTAATCTCCGCCGTGTCCGAGTCCGCGAACTCATTGCTTGACGCCCTTACCTCATCACATACAAGGCGCATATTTTCTGTCTCATACTTAAGACCCTTAATCGAAAAGCCCTCAACATCGCCGCCGAACGGAAAAAACGAAACGTATTTTCTCTCCCCTCTTTTCAGAGTGAAAGGCCTGTCCTCCATCAAAATTTCGTTATACCTGTCTGAAATTTTGATTCTTACATTCCTCTTTAACCCGTAAGCAAGCAGACAAATATGCGAAAATTCGTGGTCACGTCTGCCACCCAATGCGCCGATAAGGATAATTTCATCACAGCCGTGTTCAATCGCATTGTCTATACACAAATTTGTGTCGGTCAAATCCTTCTCAGGCGGAGAAACTATCGTTTTAATTCCATCGGGATATTCACCGTTCCACGAATCGCGGTCGCCTATAATAAGATCCGGCTCTATTCCCATTTTTTGAGCATGTCTGAGGCCGCCGTCCGCACATATTATATACGAACCCTCAAAATCGATATTTTTGTAAAAATCATAGTCGCTGACGTCACCGCCGCAAAAAATAATTGCCCTCATCACAGAATCCATCCCGATTAAATATTAGCCGCCGCGGTTTCGCCTATTTCGCGGATTTCCTTAACCGCCGCGCTTGCGTCAGCGACACCAAAAACCGCAGACCCCGCAACAAGTACATTCGCACCGCTTCCGGCAGCCAAAGCGGCGGTTTTAACGCCTACTCCTCCGTCAACTTCAACTTCGAGATGCGAATATTTCGTATCCGCCATCTTCGCCGCCCATTTTATTTTCTCATCCATATCCTTCATATATGACTGTCCGCCAAAACCCGGTTCAACCGTCATAATCAAGACCATATCGAACACATCCAAAAGCCCCTCAACAGTCTCAATAGGGGTCTTTGGTTTAACCGAAATTCCGGCCTTGACACCGCGGCTGTGCAGATGCTCTGCGATTTTTCTGAGTGTTTCATCATCGGCTGTTTCTTTATGTACCGTTATAATATCCGCCCCGGCATCAACAAAGGAATCCATATACCCTGCCGGGTCGGTTATCATAAGATGCACGTCAAAATACATCCCTGTCAATGGTCTGAGTGCAGCGACCGTCTGTGCCGAAAAACTCAGATTCGGGACAAAGTGCCCATCCATAATATCAAGATGAAGCCATTCCGCCCCGGCGTTCTCAACCTTTTTTACCTCATCCGCAAGCCTTGCCGCATCTGCGGCAAGAAGTGACGGCGCAATTTTTATCTGTCTGTTCACAGTTAAACTCCCCTTTATCGTTTCTTTTTAATCTCATTTAACAGCCTGACGTAACTATCATATCGGCTTTTTGAAATTTCGCCGTTCTCCACCGCTTTAAGCACCCCACAGTCAGGCTCAGCTGTATGGCTGCAATCGCCGAAGCGGCACTTGTCCGTATATTTTTCAAACTCTCTGAAAAGCTCTGCACAATTTTCGGGTGAAAGCGCCGAAATATCAAGCGTTCCGAACCCCGGCGTATCTATTATATAGCCGCCCCCGTCAAGCGGAACAAGTTCTGTATGCCTGGTGGTATGCTTTCCTCTGTCGACCCGGTTGCTTACCTCGCCTGTCCGGAAACGTTCATCCCCCGTTATACAGTTTAAAAGGCTCGACTTTCCGACACCCGAGTTTCCGGCGAACACGGTTACCTCTCCGCTGAGCAGCTCTTTTAAGTCATCGATATTGGCTCCGCTTTCCGCACTCAGCGGAATCACGCTATATCCCGCCCTTCGATATATCTCACACAATTCTTCACCCGAATCCAAATCTGTTTTATTTACACAAATTATCGCTTCAACACCCGAGATTTCGGCTGAAGCAAGCACCTTATCGAGAAGGTACAGATTAGGCTTTGGGTTTGTGGTCGAAACCACCGCCGCCATCTGAGTCACATTCGCAACAGGAGGTCTCAAAAGCTCATTCCTTCTCGGCATAATTTCATCTATTGCCCCGGTTTGAGTTACATTGCTCACCGAAATTTTAACCTCATCGCCGACAAGCGGGGTTATTTTTCGGCTTCTGAAGCTTCCGCGTGCTCTACATTCAAAACACCTGTCGGCGGTATCTACATAGTAGAAACCGCCGACGCCTTTTATGATTTTTCCTTTATACTCTCTGCTTTCACTCATTTTAACACCTTAGTTACTTATTCCGGGCGTAACATCCGCACCGCCTGAACCACTGCCCGATGACGAACCTCCGCTCGACGACGAGCCGGTTCCGCCTGAATGTGAACCGCTTCCCGAGGACGAACTTCCGCCCGATGACGAGCCGGTTCCGCCCGAATGTGAACCGCTTCCCGAGGATGTGCTTCCACCAGTGCCTGAACCGCTTCCCGAGCTGCTCCCGTTTGTGTTTCCTGAATTCGAGCCGTTTCCGTTTGTGCTTCCGGTACCGTTTTGGGTATTGTTTGACTTATTGTCAGTCGTGGTACTGTCATTCTTGTTTGAATCGTTCTTTTTGTCCTCGGTCTGAGTTTTATCAGCGTCCTTCTTATTACCCGAACTTACATAAAGTGTAACAAGGTATCCCTCTGAAACCTCCTGGCCGGCTGAGGGTTCCTGTCTGATGACCACACCCTCGGCAACCGTTGAGCTTTCCTCTTCTATCTCGTTAACCTTAAGCTTGCTTTCAGCAATCTTCTTTCTCGCCTCGTCTATCTTAAGATTCGTATAATTGTCAACCTTAATGTTGTTAGCACCTGAGCTTACAACAACCGTAATAACTATATCGTCTTTTTTGGTAACCTCACTGCCGGCCGGCGGATTTTGTTCAAGAATAGTCCCCGCCGCCTTATCGCTTGCCTTCTCGCTCTTCTTGACGATACTGAAGCCGTCCTGTCTGTACTGCTTTTGGGCATCGGTTAAAAGCATATCCATAACGTTAGGAATTTTAACCTTTTCTCCGCCGGTAAACACGCTGAGTGCACTTCCGCCGGTCATCATCGAAAATACAACGCCAAGTCCGGCCAACACAACAATAGCCGCTATTACCGCCGCAATCGTAATCCTTCTCTCTTTCTTTTTCTGTTCCTTAACAGCTCTCAATCTATCAACATTCCTTTGCCTGTTTTCCTTAACCTCTCTGTCAACCCGATCGGCGTACTTACCGTATTCCGGGTTTTGGCGGCGTCTCTGTCTCTCATAATTATCTATATCGCGATCGTCTATCGCATCACGCTTGACAGTCCTGTCAAGGTCATCCGCCGCTTGTTTTGCATCTCCTAATACCACATTCGGATTCTTTATCGCCTTATTAAGGTCAGCCAAAAAGGCGTCTGCACTTGCATATCTGAGATTTTGTTCCTTATTCAGCGCCTTCATAACGATATATTCCATCGATTCGGGAATCTCATTATTAAGAATTCTCGGCAGAACCGGCTTTTCCTGAATATGCTTTATAGCGATTGCGACAGCGGTGTTATCGTTAAACGGAAGTCTCCCCGTCAGCATCTCATAGAGTACAACGCCGAGCGAGTATATATCGGTTCTCTCGTTGGTATAGCCGCCGCGTGCCTGCTCGGGCGAGAGATAATGAACCGTTCCTATGGTCGAACTCGACGTTGACTGGGTTGCCTGAGTCGTTGCGCGGGCTATACCGAAGTCCGTTACCTTCAACACCCCGCCTTCGGTCATAATAATATTCTGAGGCTTTATATCCCGGTGAATGACCGACTTTTTATGCGCCGCCGAAAGGCCCTCGCATATCTGTGCGGCAAACTCCGCCGCCTGACGCCAGGGAAGTACACCCTTTTCGGCTATATACTCTTTAAGGGTAATCCCGTCAACATATTCCATAACTATATAATAAAGACCGTTTTCAAAGCCGACATCATAAATCGATACAACGTGCGGATTTGAAATACGCGCCGCAGCCTGAGCCTCAGTATTGAACCGATGCACAAACTCTTTATCATCGCGGAGTTCTTCTTTAAGCACCTTTATCGCCACAAGCCTGTTTAGAAAATGACAGCGTGCCTTATATACATATGCCATTCCGCCCTTGCCGATTTCCTCAAGAATTTCATAGCGGCCGGCAAGCATTGTTCCAATTAAGTTCATTGTTTTTTCCTCCTATATGAATCTGATACAAATAACAGTTATGTTATCAAGACCGCCGTGTTTCTTTGCGGAATCAACAAGTCTGCAAACCGTATCCTCGGAATTATTTTCTTCTTTTACTATTGTGCAAATCTCATTGTCGTCAAGCATTCCGGTCAGGCCGTCACTGCACATAAGCATAACGTCACCCGCCGAATAGTCATATTCAAATACATCTACACGGACACGGTTATCGGTACCTATCGCCCTTGTAATAATATTTTTCTGAGGATGAACCCTCGCTTCCTCACGGGTAATCGTTCCGCTCATAACAAGCTCTGACACAACCGAGTGATCAGTGGTAATCTGAACGATTTCGTCAGAGCGGATAGCGTATGCTCGGCTGTCACCTACATTCGCCACATACGCAACCCCATCGCAGATAAAAGCAACAACCGCAGTCGTACCCATTCCGCTGTGGATTCGGTTTTCCTTTGACATTCTATAGACCTTTTCATTCGCGCCGGCTACCGCTTCGCTCAGCCTTCCGGGAATCTCTTTTTCATCCTTATCCTCAAGAAGCTTTTGCATTTCTTCAGCGATGAATTTTACCGCGTTCTGGCTGGCGACTTCTCCGGCATTATGTCCGCCCATTCCATCCGCCAAAATACAAAATCCTCTGTTTTCGCCTTCATCAAAGCCGTGTATACAAAAACAGTCCTCATTAAGTTCTCTGATGCACCCTACATCGCTTAGTCCGAATGTTTCTATCATTTTAAAACACCTCCTGCACTGTCGCAAGTCAGCCGACAGTCTATGCCTGACGCGTTGCGGAAGCTCTGAGCTGTCCGCAGGCGGCGCTTATATCCGCCCCCATCTCGCGTCTGATTGTAGCGGAAATCCCGCCTTTTTCAAGAATCGACCGAAACCTTTCAACCGCCGCCCTGCGGGAAGCCGAAAAGCCTGTTTCTTTAACCTCGTTTACGGGAATTAAATTGATATGACACAGCATCCCCGAAACAAGCTTTAAAAGCGCTCTTGCCTCTTCTTCGGTATCGTTTACTCCGCTTATTAATGTATATTCAAAAGAAATTCTTCTGTTTGTTTTTTCTATATAGTATCTGCACGAATCAAGCAGCTCAGAAATGGGGTATCGCCTGTTTACCGGCATAATCCTTGACCGTTTTTCATCGTTCGGCGCATGGAGCGAGACAGACAGTGTAATCTGAAGCTGTCTGTCGGCAAGCTCACGGATTCTGTCAGCCAATCCGCAGGTAGACAAAGACACGTGTCTGAGTCCTATATTTAACCCAAGCGGATTATTTATTATGTCAAGAAAGCTCATAACGTTGTCAAAGTTATCAAGAGGCTCACCCATCCCCATAAGTACGATGTTGGATATTCTCTCGCCTAAATCCTCCTGAACCGTAAGTACCTGCCCCGAAATCTCACCCGGGGTCAGATTTCTGACCTTTCCGCCGCGGGTAGACGCACAAAACGCACAGCCCATAGCACACCCCACCTGAGTTGATACGCAAATGGTATAGCCGTGATGATATTTCATCAATACGGATTCTATAAAATTACCGTCATCTAATTGTAACAGATAACGCCTTGTTTCGTCAAGAGCCGAAACAAATTTTTGTTCAATTTTTAGCTTATTTATCGTGTATTCGGCTTTAAGTTTTTCACGAAGAGATTTTGACAGATTTGTCATATCGTCAATACTCTCCGCCCCGCCATAGAGCCATTTAAAAATCTGCCCCGCACGAAAGCGCGGCTCGCCCATTTCACTGAGAATTTTCTCAAGCTCTTTCTGAGTATAATCTCTTAAATTTTTCATAACTCTCTCCAAAATTTCATCCGGTTTTTTATTCCGCGGATTTTTTCATCCGGCATATATAAAATCCGCTTCCGCCCGTCTCATGCGCAAGATACAGCTTCTCAAATTCTCGTTCAAAATCGTTATGCTCTTTAAGGAACCTTTCGATTTGCCCGCTGTTTTCATCTTTAAGTATGGTACAGGTAGAGTATACAAGCACACCGCCGGGTCTTACATATTCCGCCGCGGAATTCAAAATATTTCTTTGTATTCCGCACAGCACAGCTATATCCTCTTCACATCTGTTAAATTTTATATCAGGCTTTTTGTGTATAACGCCGATGCCGGAGCACGGAACATCCGCCAAAACCCTGTCCGCCTTGCCTATAAGACCTTCCACCGTTTTTTCGGAATTATTTTCGCTGACCTCAACACAATCGATTCCGAGCCGCCTTGCCGATTTTTCTATCAGTTCAAGCTTATGCTTGTGTATGTCAAAGGCAATAACCCTGCCCTTGTTTCCCATAAGCTCGGCGATGTGCGTTGTCTTTCCCCCGGGCGCAGCACAGACATCAATCACTGTTTCTCCGCTCTGCGGCTCTAAAATCAATGCAGCACGCATCGAGTTTATATTTTGAAGGGTATAATATCCGTCTTTATATAACTTGGATTTGTTTATATCAATAGCTCCGCCTACCCTCAGACACTGCTGAACCTCATCGTCCGGGGATGCAATAATATTCTCTTTCAAAAGCAGGCCCGATAGTTCTTCGGCATCCGTTTTGAGGATATTCGCCCTAAGCATAGCCGGGTGAGGTTCAAGACTGTCTATTAAAATGCTTTCACACACCGCCTCACCGAACTGAGCTATTAATTTTTCGGTCAGCCACAGAGGGCATGAGTATATGACCGACATTTTCTCCGCCGAGGTTCCGCCGGGTTCGGGAAGCGACTCAATATTTCTCGCAACCGTACGCAGAACTCCGTTCACATAGCCGCGTGCTGCCTTATGCGCGTACCTCGACGCAAGCTTCACCGACTCATTGCACGCCGCTGACGGCGGAATTTTATCCATCTTCGTCAACTGATACACACCACAGCGAAGTATCGTCAGCACCCACACGCTCAGCTTTTTCAGCTTAATTTTTGAGTATGTCTGAATAACAAAATCAATATAGATTTTGTTTCTCAGCACTCCCATTATCAGTTCGTTTGCAAGCGCCTTGTCGCGCGGCTCCATACCATAAAGCTCATCAAGCACCGCGCGATTTGAATATGCGCCGTCCTTTTCAATCTTACAGAGCGCGCAAACAGCCGCCTCTCTCGGATTATCGGTCAAGTTAATCTCTCCTTCTGCCGCCGAATAAAACAATCAGTCTGAGATTCAAGCGTGTGAATCGCACGGTTGCTCGCGTTGAACTCAACGGGAAGCGTCACAAGCTGAAACAAAACCGTCGCCGAGAACAATATTATTCCTAAGTCAACCAGGGTTTGATTATACGAAAGGATTACTCCAATCAGAATAATCGGCATAGAAAGCATATTACAAACGTTCACAGCGGGAACGATGGCGTTTCTGACCCTTATCGGCATATATGCTCTCGCGTGCTGGATTGCGTGTCCCACCTCATGAGCGGCAACGCCTATAGAACCGACCGAACGGCTGTTATACGTTGCGTCCGAAAGTCTGACAACATTGGTCTTTGGATCAAAGTGGTCGGTTAGATTTCCGGCTATATGCTCGACTCTTACAGAATACAGACCGTTCATATCAAGTATCTTTCTTGCCGCCTCAGCGCCGGTCATACCGAAACGGTTATAAACCTGAGAATATTTCTTAAATGTTGAATTTACGTTTGCCTGCGCCCACATCGCAAGTATCAGGGCGGGCAGAAGCATTATCCACGTCCAGTCAAAAAAGTAATAAGGATAAAGCATATTTATTCCTCCTGTCTTATTTTAAAATTATACTTTCGTCAATAGTATGCCCGTTAAGGTAATCGGCAAACCTCATTCTCTTGCCGCCCTTAAACTGAATCTCATCCGCGGCTATACTTGTTCCTCCGCCGCAGGTAATAAAAAGCTTTTTATTTCTTACCGAAATACTTCCGCAATCGCCGGAAGCGCCGCCGCCGCCATCCTCGGCGGTAATAATTTTAAGCACCTCATCGCCATACATCGTATAACTCATCGGCCATGGGTTTGTTCCCCTTATCAGGTTTAAAACTTCGTCTGACGGACGGCTCCAGTCGATATGTCCGGTTTCCTTTGAAATCATCGGTGCATAACACGACTCGTCATCATTCTGCTTCTCTCTCGGCGCAGTTCCGCCGGAAATAGCCGAAACCGTTTTAATCAACAGCTCTGCCCCCATTTCCGACAGCCTGTCGTGAAGCTCGCCATACGTTTCGCGGTCTCCTATTTCAGTGGACGATTTAAAAATCATATCCCCGGTATCAAGGCCCTTTTCCATATACATTGTGGTAACACCTGTGGTCTTATCACCGTTTATCACACTCCATTGAATAGGCGCCGCCCCGCGGTACTTCGGCAAAAGTGATGCGTGAACATTGACACACCCATATTTGGGAAAGTTTAAAATATACTCCGGAAGAATCTTTCCGTATGCCACAACTATTATAAGTTCCGGCTTCAGCTCCTCCAAAACAGGTAAAAGTTCATCGTTTTTTAAGCTCTGCGGCTGAAAAACCGGAATCCCGTTACTCTCGGCACAAACCTTAACGGGCGGAGCCATAAGTTTGTGTCCTCTCCCCTTTGGCCTATCGGGCTGTGTAACCGCTCCGCAGACCCCGTGACCGTTTTCAATTAATATTTTAAGGCAGGGAACGGCAAAATCAGGCGTTCCCATAAATAGTATTCTCATCTTAAGTCAAACCTCTTAATATATTTTTTCTCAATTTATATTGTACCTCATATTTATATATTAATCAAGTACAATTTATTAATATTTTTTAAATATCGTCTGTCTTTCAACACAAGGCAGACTTTCAAACACATAAAATCTTTGTCTATAATTATTATTGCCCGACATTCAAATTTATGGTAAGATAAAATCAATAAGACAACGAGGTGAGAAAAATGCTTGCTATTATAAACTATGGCGCGGGGAACCTGCGCTCGGTACAGAAGGCGTGCGAATATATCGGCGAGACCGCCGTTATTACCGATAACCCAAATGAAATTTTAAAGGCTGACCGCGTAATCCTCCCGGGTGTCGGCTCTTTCGGAAGCTGTATGTCTGCCATCCGAAATGCCGGCCTGGTCGATTGTATACACGAGGTCATTGATAACGGAACTCCCTTCCTCGGCATCTGTCTGGGACTTCAGCTTTTATTTGAAGCCAGTGAAGAGGATCCCGGCAAAAGCGGTCTCGGCATATTTAAAGGAAGGTGCGTTAAAATTCCGCCGGCTGACGGAATTAAAATCCCGCATATCGGCTGGAATTCTATTACCTTTCCTAACCCGTCACCGCTTTTCCGCGGAATAGATGAAGGCTCTTTTGTATATTTTGTTCACTCATACTATATGAAACCCGAGGACAAGTCCATTATAACCGCGGCCTGTGATTATTCTAAAGAGCTTCCCGTTGCACTGAGCCGCGGAAACGTCCACGCGACACAGTTTCACCCCGAAAAAAGCGGCAAGGTAGGACTTGACATACTGAAAAATTTCATAGCTATAGGAGGCGACAAATAATGTTTGCAAAGAGAATAATTCCTTGCCTCGATGTAAACCGCGGCAGAGTTGTAAAGGGAGTAAACTTCGTCAATCTCCGTGACGCGGGCGACCCGGTTGAGGTTGCAAAAATCTATAACGAAGCCGGCGCTGACGAGCTTGTTTTTCTTGATATAACCGCCACTCACGAAGGCCGCGGAACCGTTGTCGATATGGTTCGCCGCGTTGCCGAAACGGTGTTTATTCCCTTCACCGTCGGCGGCGGAATCAGCACGGTTGATGACTTTCGCGAGCTTCTCTGTGAGGGCGCGGACAAGATTTCGATTAATTCTTCGGCGATTCGGAATCCGCGCCTTATCTGTGACGCGGCCGATAAATTCGGAAGCCAATGCGTTGTTGTTGCGATAGATGCAAAGCGCCGAAGCGACAACAGCGGCTGGAACGTATACATCAACGGCGGCAGAATCGATACGGGTCTTGACGCGGTAACATGGGCGAGAATCGCCGACAAACTCGGCGCAGGCGAAATTCTTCTGACATCTATGGACTGTGACGGAACAAAATCAGGGTATGACATCGAACTCACACGCGCCGTATCCGAAACGGTGTCGATTCCCGTCATTGCCTCGGGCGGGGCGGGAAATATGGAGCATTTCAAGGATGCTCTGACTGTCGGAAAAGCCGATGCCGCCCTCGCCGCCTCGCTTTTTCACTTCCGTGAAGTTGAGATTTGTGATTTAAAAAAATACCTCGCCGAAAACGGAGTTTCGGTGAGGTTATAAGCCAAAAGGCTGCCTTTTGGCAGCCCTTTGTTTTATCAGTCTATATTAATTCTTATCGCAACGCTCTGCGGCGGAATGCTCATCGTGACCGCCTCTGCGTGCGTTCCCGAAATCTTGCTTCCGACTTTTATTTCATCAACCGAAGCTTTTTCGCCATTCTTTCCGCGGGTTATAACCGTATCATCGGTAATAACCAATCTTACCGAACCGGCGTCCTTTCTCGGCTCGCCGACAGTTATCATTCCGTCCTCAATCTCTGTTACCGTTCCGCTGAAGCCAAACTCGGCTTCCTCGCCGTCATTCGGGGTCTCAGTCGGAAGGTTTTCGATAATTATACGCTCAGCTGTGGTCTGCGGCGGAAGGCTTGCTGTCATTGCATCACCATACTCGATACCAAGCACCATATCCGGCTTAATCTCGCTTGCCGACACCTCTTTGTCGCCCGCAAAAATTCTCGTTTCCTTACCTATGTTCACTATAACCTCGCCGAGATAGCTATCCGATACCGTAAGCGAGCCGTTCTCGTTTACGCTTGTTACACTGACGATTGACGGATTTACTATTTTATATGTTCCGTCTGCTTCTATGTTATAATATCCGCCGATTATCTCGGTTATAAATGAAAGCGGAACATACGTTACACTGTCATCAACCAGAGTCGGAGCGGCGCCGAGAGCCTCTCCCGCACGGCGCGAGAAAGCATATGAATCCTTGTCGATAGCCATTTTAATGTACTGCGCACCCTTTATAAGCTCAATTGATCTGTTCTCGTCGTTCCAGTTTACACTATAGCCGAGTCCTTCGCCCACAAGACGAAGCGGAATCATCTTAACGCCGTTTATCTCTTTGACTTCAACGCCTTTTACCACTGCGCCGTTTATCTCCTGTGATGTGGGCTGAGCCGAAGGTTTTATCGCTATACCATCAATCTCTGCCGTCGTGTCAACATTTTCTGCCGCAAACGCCGTTCCTGCCGAAATCATTCCGATAAGAGCAGCCGATGCAAATATTCTTTTAGCATTTTTGTTCATTGTACTTCTTCCTCCTTGAAAATGTAAGTTTGTAAATATGAAAATGCACTTTCATACTTCCTATATTTAAGCGAATTTTCAACCGCTCATTTATTTAGACTGTCCTGTTTCAAAAAAGTTCCGTATATTTTAATTTTTATGAAAAAAACCGCGGCGAGTGCCGCGGTTTCAGACTGTCGAAAAAGTTATTTTCAGCAAGATATTGCTTTGAACTGACTGCC
>ERZ780226.306-NODE-306-length-47436-cov-24.886157_pt1 | contig 47436 bp, 44 predicted proteins | sample MGYA00511165_ERZ780226 | MGnify/ENA primary metagenome ERZ780226 (study PRJEB29588, sample SAMEA2152373) | human gut metagenome | biome: human gut; feature: human-associated habitat; material: faeces | place: Denmark | collected 2008/2010 ...
ATCAACATCTGACAGCGCATTCAAAGTTTTGTAAAATATTTTTGCTGTAAATAATTTATATCCAAGGAATAAAATTATATATAGTATCAGAATTACTACTAGAAATTTTACGAATTTAAATTTTCTTTTTACTACAACTTCCTCTTTTTTATTCTCTTTCATAATTACTCCCAATTTACAAATTCTTGTTCTATTTTAAGATCTACACCTGTTTCTCTTTTTACTGTTTCTTTTACATATAATATCAAATCATGTATGTCTTTTCCTGTTGCATTACCTTTATTTATTATAAAATTTGCATGTTTTTTACTTAATTCAGCACCACCTATACTATATCCTTTTAATCCACATACATCAATTAATCTCCATGCATAATCTCCATCAGGATTTCTAAATACACTTCCTGCAGATGGGAACTCAAGTGGTTGAGTCATAAGACGTTTTTGTCTTCTTTCTTCTATAATTTCTTTTATTATTTTTTTATCTCCACGTCTTAATACAATTGTTGCAGAAATACATATATATCCAGGATTTCTTTGAAAGAAAGAAGTTCTATATTTAAAACCAAGTTCGTTATTATACATTGTTATTACCTCTAAATTAGGCGTTATTGCTGTTACTTCACTTACTATATATCCCATATCGGATTTGTATGCACCAGCATTCATATAAACTGCACCACCAACAGTTCCTGGTATCCCTGTTGCAAATTCCATTCCTGTAAGTCCTAATTTAGATGCTTTTATTGAAAGTGCAATTAAACTATATCCAGCTCCAACTTTAATAACTGTATCGTCTATTTCACATTCATTTAATTCGCTTAGTTTTATCAAAACTCCATCATAAACTTTATCCGAAAATAATAGATTTGAACCATTACCTAATATTTTATATTTTATATTTTTATCATTCAGCAACTTCAAAAGTTCTAACAATTTATCTCTGTTTTTTGGAGTCACTATTAAACTAGCTATACCACCTGCTTTATATGTAGTAATCTTTTTTATAGGTATATTTTTTTCACACTTACCTATTTTCCTTTTTTCTATCTCACGTTCTAATGTCATAAAATCACCTTATTACTTCTTGTATTAAATCATATATCTTAGAAGCACTATCCACCACTTTCATTTTAGATAAATTATCTTTAATACATTTTACTTTTTCCTTATTATTTAGTAACTCCTCTATATCCTTACTTAATATTTCATAATTTAAATCTTTTTCTTCTAATAACAATGCTGCATTCTTATTTACTAAACTCATTGCATTTTTATATTGATGATTATCAGTTACATATGGACTAGGTACAAGTACAGTTGCAACTTTATAAGATATTATTTCACTCAATGTAGTAGCACCTGCTCTACTTACCATTACATCAACTTTTTTAAATACCTTCTTCATATTGTCAATATAATCAAATACTTTAATATTTTTTCCTAATTTTAGTGATGAGAATTCATCATAATAATCTTTTCCAGTTATAAATAAAATCTCATAATCTTTATTACTGAATTTAGGGAGTATTTCCTTCATTCTATCATTTATAACCTTAGATCCTAAAGAACCCATAACTATTAGTACTAATTTTTTTGTACTTGATAAACCAAGTTCACTTTTTGAAAAAGGTATATTAAGTTCTTCTGAACTCGGATTTCCGGTATAAACTACTCTCTTTGCTTTTACTACAGTATCAGGGAAGGATACTAAAACAGCATCTACATATTTTGATAAAAATCTATTAGTTACACCTAAAACACTATTTTGTTCATGTATTATTGTTTTAACTTTACATATTTTAGCAGCATATATAACAGGTGCAGTTACATATCCACCTACACCAATTACTATATCTGGTTTAAATTCCTTTATTTTCTTTTTCATCTTTATAACTGCAAATATAAAGTTTTTTAATGTTTTTAAATTATTAATAGATAATTTTCTTTCAAGACCAGTTACTTTTATTGCATAATATGGAATATTATATTTTGGTATAATATCTTTTTCCATCCTGTTAGTAGTACCAACATATAATATTTCTGCATTTTTATCTCTTTGTTTTATTTTATTTATTATAGATAAAGCAGGATATATATGTCCACCTGTACCACCCGCACTTATAATTACGCGCATATTTACCTCCTATTTTTATATATTTTCAAAGAAGTTTTTCCATATTTTCTATCCTTTATCAATTCTAAACATCCATATATTTCATCTAACTTTTCAAACTCATATTCACATACAACTATTCCATTATCATTTAATATATCTAACTCTTTTATTTTATTTAATAACTTCTCTATTTTAATTTGTCCATACGGAGGATCTAAAAATATAATATCAAATTTAATACCTTCATCCCTAAATTTTTTTAGTATAGACATATAATCTGATAATATTGTATGAACAATTTTATCAGTTTTTAATTTATTTATATTACTCTTAGTTATATTCAAAGATTTCTTATTATTATCAACAAAATATACTTCTTTCGCTCCATTACTTAATGCCTCTATTCCAAGTGAACCAGTTCCACTAAATAAATCTAAGCACAAAGCATTATTAACATACTCATATATCATAGCAAACATAGATTCCTTTACTTTGTCCATAGTCGGTCTTATCACATCTATATCATACCCATCTAATTTTATATGTTTATATATTCCACTTATTACTCGCATATTTCACCTACATATTTTATTATTTATTAGTTTATTTATTTCCTTATTCAAATAATATATATGAAAATCCAATATATTTTCATTTTCAATATATCTATGTATTACCTCATTTTCATATAATTTCTTAACATCTTTTGTATTAATTAATTTATTATTTCTTATTTCATCTTTCAAATACCTCATATTATTAACAAAATCAGTATTATTAAATTTATCTATCAAATTATCTAATTCATCTAATATTTCAAACATTATTATTCTATTACTTTAAGAATAGTATCTATCATAGAAAGTTTTTCACCAATTCGTTCTATTTTATCTCCTGTATTAAGTTTATATCTATCTTTCATTTCTTTTACCATTTCATTAATCAAATCTGGATTTCTATTTAAAATTTTATACCAATAAGGATTCTCTCTAATATATCTATGCAATAATTCATCATTATAAATTTTAAATTGTGTATTTAAATTCATTAATCCTCAAACTTCTTAAATATTGGTCTTGGAGTATATGTAGGCATTACATCTTCTTTCTTCACAAAATCTTGTAATAATTTAATACCCTTTTCTATACTATTTAAATTCTTTTTTACATTATTCATATTTATATTCTTAATACTTGAAATTATATTCCCTAAATCATTTGAAGTAGTAGTTTTGTATTTTTTAAATACATTGTCATCATCTCCATACATATCCCAGAGTTCATACAACTCTTGCCATGATGTACTTTTATTCCCAACATATTCTGCAAATGAGGGATATTTTCTCACAAACGTTTTAAATTCTTCTTTTCTATCCATTACATTCACCTATAATATCTTATGCAAATGTATGTTTTCTTTTACATAGAACTTATATCTTTTAAAAAATCATCTATTGTAAGCATTTTATTATCAACTTCCTCTAATGACACTTCATTTTCTTTAATATCCTCCTTTATTATTTCAAACATATTATCTTTGTTTTCTAACCTTTTCACTACACCAACATCTATTATTTCTTTTGATATAGCAGAACCAGTACTATACCTATCCATTATAGGAAGTTCTGTATTCTTTATTTTCTTAATATCATTTTTCGTCTTTATTAATAGTAAATCTTTTGAATTAATTATAAGCGTTTTAACTATCTTATGTGGATTAGTTTTAACCTCCCTTATAACCATTGTTCCTCTTCTTGCTCTTACACATTTCTCAAGATCATGTAATCTTACTCTTTTACCTGTACCTTTATTTGTAATAACAGATAAAAATTCATTTGATTCATTAAATATTATTCCATTTGTTACATAATCATCTTTTAGATTTATTGATTTTACTCCAGAAGATTTCACACCTGTTATTGGTACTTCACTTATATCAAATATTAATGAATAACCATTCTCTGTAGTAATTATTACATTATTATAAGTCATATAACTTATATTAGTAACATAATCATTATCTTTTAATTTTATGTTTAAAACTGGTTTTGAATATCTAAGCAACTTATAATCAGATAACTTAGTTCTTTTTATCATACCTAAACGTGTAAATGTTGTTACATATAAATCTTTATCAAAATCATAAACAGGCATACAACCAACTATATTTTCATTTTCTTTTAAAGGTATTATATTACTTATATGCTTTCCAAGTTCTTTCCACTTCGCCTCAACTATTTCATATACTGGAACATATAAATAATTACCTAAATTAGTAAATAAAAGTAATGTATCTAATGTATTCATTTCATATAAACCAATTACATAATCATCTTCTTTTACTAACGTATCTTCATTCATCGATGCAGAATAACTTCTTAAAGATACCCTCTTTACATATCCATCTTTACTAACAACAACTATCACATCTTCTTTTGGAATCATCATAGTAGTATCTATTTTTATTTCTGTTATTTCATCTTTTATTAATGTTTTTCTTTCAACACCATATTCCTGTTTTATTTTCCTAAGTTCTTCCTTCATATATGTTTTCAACTTATTCTCATCTTTCAATATTTCTTCTATTGCACTTATAATTTTATTTAAATTACTCATTTCTTCTTCTAATAAAGTTATATCAGTATTAGACAATCTATATAATTGCAATTCAACTATTGCCTTTGCTTGCTTATCAGTAAAACCAAACTTATTCATAAGATTAATTTCAGAATCACTTCTATTTTTACTACTTCTAATCGTAGATATAACTTCATCTAATATACCTATTGCTTTAATTAAGCCCTCTACTATATGCAATCTTGCTTTAGCATGAGCAAGATCAAACTCATTTTTCTTTATAGTTACTTCCTTTTTATGTACAATATAAGCATCCAATATATCAAGTATACCTAATAATTTTGGCCTTCTATTTACAATAGCTATCATATTAAACCCATATGATACCTGAAGCTCTGTATTCTTAAATAAATAATTAAGTATTAAATCACTATTTGCTTCCTTTTTTATATCTATTGCTATTCTAATACCATCTCTATCAGTTTCATCACGTACCTCAGTTATTCCATCTATTTTCTTATTAACTCTTATTTCATCAATTGTTTTTACTAAATTTGCCTTATTTACCTCAAATGGTATTTCATCTATTATTATTTGATTTTTTTCAATCCTTGTTTTTGCCTTTATTACTATTTTACCTTTACCTGTTTGATATGCCTTCTTTATTTCATTAATTCCTTCTACAATAGCACCAGTAGGAAAATCAGGTCCCTTTATTATATCCATTATTGTTTCTAATTTAGAATTAGGATAATCAATTCTATATATAGTCGCATCTATTACCTCAGATAAATTATGTGGAGGAATATTAGTTGCATATCCAGCACTTATTCCAGTTGTACCATTTACAAGCAAATTAGGAAATTTAGCAGGTAATATAGTTGGTTCAAGCAATGAATCGTCATAATTAGGAGCAAATATAACTGTATCTTTATCAATATCCTTTAGCATTTCCATTGCTATTTTAGATAATCTTGCCTCTGTATAACGCATTGCAGCAGGACTATCCCCATCTATTGAACCATTATTACCGTGCATATCAACAAATGGAGTATTACTCTTCCATGGTTGACTCAACCTTACCAAAGCATCATATATTGAAGAATCTCCATGTGGATGAAATTTACCCATAATATCTCCAACACTTCTAGCGCTCTTTCTATATGGTTTATCATAAGTATTTTTTTCTTTATACATAGAATACAATATTCTTCTCTGAACTGGTTTTAAACCATCCCTTACATCTGGTATTGCTCTATCTTGAATAATATACTTCGAATATCTTCCAAATCTTTCACCCATTATCTCTTCGAGTGAATAATCATATATTTTTTTTATTACGTCTTGCATTATAATTCACCAATAAAATTATATCACGAAAAAAAAGAAAAACCAAAGTTTTTCCTTATTTTATTTATATTTGTACTCTTTTTCTCCCAACATTTCATCAAACTCAAAATATAATTTTTTAAATTCCGGTTTCAAATCAGAAACATTTATTCTTATATTAGATAAAATATTATCCACATAATTTATCACATTTTTTTCTCTAGTAATATTTCTATCTTTAAAATAAACTGCATACTGTCCGATTATATTAAAAACTATTTTTATATCTCCATACACAACTTCCTGTTCCAATTCTTCCAAACGATATAATGCCATATCACTCTTTAACATAGAATCTACATCTCTTAAAACAGTCATTGATCTATTAATAAATTTTGAATTTGCAACAAGAAATGCCTTCGCCTTAAATGCGCTCATTCCTTCATGTCTATAATTCAAAGCTTTCTTATATTTATCATATGTTACCGTAAAGTTTGATTTAGGATAATCAAAAGATATCTCAACATCATTTCCAAGATAAAATGAAATATCTTCTAAACTTTTACTGTCCCTAACTTTTTTCTCTTTTTCATAAAGCAAAATTCTATAGTCAACAAAATATGAAGATAACATATCTGTAAATGTTTGTACATCTATCGTTTCATCAGAGTACTCACATTTGTCATCAACATCTTTTAACAACTCTTTTAATTGTTCATCCATAATGACCCCTATTACAATAAAATAGTACCTAAGTACTATTTTTCTTCTTTCTTAGTTGTTGCCTTTTTTGTAGTTGCTTTCTTAGTAGTACCTTTTGTTGTTTTCTCTTCCTTAGCTTCTACTTTTTTAGTTGCTGTTTTAGTTTCTTTAACTATCTTTTTATCATCTTTCTTACTTTCCAAAACAACCTTTGATGGCTTATATTCCTTACCATTTAAAGCATCCTTAGCAATTATAACTAAATCGCTAAATGCCTTTGGATTATCTATTGCAAGTTCTGATAACATCTTTCTATTAACAGTTAAACCAGCTTTATTTAATCCATCTATAAACTTAGAATAACTAATTTCATTCTCTCTACAAGCAGCATTAATTCTTGTAATCCATAATTTTCTAAAATCTCTTTTCTTTTGTCTTCTATCACGATAAGCATATACACCAGAATGTAATAATTGTTCTTTTGCTGTTTTAAATAATCTATGTTTACTACCAAAGTAACCGCTAGCTTCTTTTAAAACTTTTTTTCTTCTTGCTCTTGCTACAGTTCCGCCTTTAACTCTTGCCATAATTTACCTCCTTAATTAAATTTTACAGTTTTTAATCTCTTTGAATCTGATTTACTCAAAACTGATCCTTTTCTATTTTTTCTATTTGCACTTGTATTTTTCTTACCTGTATTATGTCTACTACCAGGTCTTCCCATTGATATAGTTCCACCTTTACGAACCTTTAATACTTTTTTTGTTCCTTTGTGTGTTTTTAATTTTGGCATATTATTTCCTCCTTACTTTTTTGGTGCTAAAATCATATACATAGCTTTAAATTCAAACTTAGGTGGCATTTCAACAACACTAACTTCATTTAAACCCTCTTTAAACCTATTAAGTACTTCCTCACCTAACTCAGTATGTGCTAGTTGTCTACCCTTAAATCTTACAGTTGCTTTAACCTTATTTCCTTTTTGCAATTGCTTTTCTGCATTCCTTAACTTCGTCTCAAAATCATGTTTATCTATTGTTACAGATAACCTATATTCCTTAATCTCAAAACTAGTTTCCCTTTGCTTCTTATCATTTTCCTTTTGCTTCTTCTTCTTCTCATACTTATATTTCTTATAATCCATTAATTTACAAACTGGTGGATTAGCCGAATCATTAATAAGTACAAGATCAAATCCAGCATAATCTGCTAATGTTAAAGCATCAGATTTTGTCTTTACACCTAATTGTTCTCCCTTTGGTCCAATTACCAACATAGATCCACATCTTATTTGATCATTAATTGGTAAATCACGTTCTTTATTTGCTATAGTAAGCACCTCCAATTTAAAAAAGTAGATACAATGTATCCACTCAAAAACTCATAAACATATTATGGCTTTATACCTAGAACTACTCGCTCTCAGGTGGATGAATACATCGCTTTCCTTTTTCTTACGTGTCTAATTATATTATAAATATATTATATTGTCAACTGTTTTATTCAATTCAACAAAAAAATTCTACTTTATCACTTCATTTATTTAAATAGTTATTTACTATATTCATAATTCTCCTATATTCAATCTCTAACTCATTAAAATTATTATTTACATATTCTATATCATTCTCTTTACTTTTTCTTTGCCAACACATGATAATGATGATGACTCTTTATTATATCATTTTCATTTTCAATACGTTGAATTTGTCTCAAATCTATAATTTCATATTTTTCAAACAAATTATAAATAAGCTCACTATCAGCAAAGAAATGAGGAACGCCATTATCCGGACCATCTTCAATCCTTATTTTTGTGTTATCATCTACAATTGGCCATTCTTCCTTATACCCCCACGAATCCTTAGAACCAAAAGTTAAATAACATTCTCCATTAATTGTAAGAATTCTACGAATTTCTTCTAAAATTCTTATTACGCCACTCGTATCGGTGTGTGAAATTGAATAATAAGCAAAAACAGCATCCATTGTCTGACTACCATATGGTAAATTTAGCATATCCGCAACAACATACTCTATTTTTGCATTGTTTATGTCGGAATATGCTTTAGCCTTCATTATTGCATCTTCTGACAAATCTAGTCCATAATTTTGAAAACAATAGAGCATGTCTACCAATACCACATCCCAAATCTAAAACACTTTTTTTATTAAGTGTTTTCCATCTATCTATTAAATAGTAAACTTCTTGAGATGGTAACAGCCATTCTCTTTCTTTATTTGCATTAACAATTTTCCAATTCCATGATTTTGATTCTATAGTCATAACTTCTCCTTAATTACATTTATCTTTTTTATAAATCGCACCTATATTAATCTTTTTTGTTAAAATATTACCATATACACGATTTTCATCATCATTTTCCCCTATCATTCTATATAATTCTCCTTGCGGAGATAACATAAGTCGTGTTTGAAGTTTGGATGGAAGTCTTCCATCTATTTGCATTTTTGGATATTCTCTTTTAAGTAAATCAACAATATCAAAAAATTCTTCATTTGAGATTTCGAAACGTTCTTTATTAGGAACAGCGCCACGTCCACTCCCTGAATAAAATTTTCTTAACTTCCAATGATCTACATCTAATTTTTGTAAATAGTCACCAAGTTCATATAACGAATTAATATTTTCTTTATGAACACATGTATTAATTAATACACCCGCATCAGTTATTTCTTTTACCATAATAATTCTATCGGTAACAATTTCTCTATGACTTAATGTTCCCCGAATGTTATAATTAAGTTTATCATCAACTGACTCAAATGGAAATGCAAAAGAATTTATATAATCTCTTAAAAATAGAAGTTTTTCCTTTGTCAAAAGAATTCCATTAGTACTTATTCTAGTATCTACTCCTCGTATTGAAGCTTCTTTAACTAATTGCACTAAATGATTTACAGTAAATGGTTCTCCACCAATATATCGACATTTAGTCAATCCTGTATTAATCATTTGATTTTGAATTTTTAAATGTTCTTCAAACGACTGTATTTCCTTACTTTTTATTGGACTTATGCAATAAGCACATTTTTCTGGACAAGAATGTGTTATTATCCACGAAACAATTACTTCCCCTTTATGTTCTCCATTTTCTATCACATATTTTTTATTTTCTCCCATAATTTACCTCATCAATTTTCATATTCAAGTACTTCACAATTTTTCATTTTATAAATAAGATAATCCCCATTTTGAGGTTCTCCTTCATAATGACATCTAGCATATATTCCTACTCCAGCATGAGTTACTATTAATACATTTTTGCCTTTATATTTTTCATCAATTTCACAAAAAAAATCTTCAATTCTATTTCTAAAATTAGTAATAGACTCTATATTGTATTTATTTTCATTCGGATCATTAAAATCAGGTAGTTCTTGTATTTCACTTTTTAATTTTCCTTCTAGTTCGCCATTATCTCTTTCAATCAATCTTTCATCCAAAATCAAACTTTTATTTGTTATGATTTTTGCTGTTTGCTGTGTTCTAATTAATGGACTACATATAACATAATCAAATTTGACATTTTTAAACTTATCACGTAATTCTTTTGCCGATTTTATACCATTGTTATTAAGTGGTATATCTATTCTCCCTCCATATCTTCCTTCTACATTATATTTAGTTTGCCCATGTCTTACAATATAAATCATTACTTATCCTCCTTTATAACAAATGTATACATTGCAATAGGTTTCAAAAAATACCTTGGTTTTTTTATGCAATCAAGCATCCTATTTATAAATGTTTTATAATGATATCCAGTTATTTTTACTATCTTTGCATTGCATCTACTTATTATTTTTTTCCATTCTTTTTTTGACATAAATCTTTCATTTCCCAACATTTTTTTCTCAAAATATTTTGTTGGAACACTAAAAACCATATAATCCGAAACTCTCAATTCTTCATTAATTATTTTAACAATTTCATCATCTTGAAAGTGCTCTAAAACACCACTACTATGTGTAACACTAAAAAATTTATCTTTAAATGGTATATTAAATATATCACCGCATAAACATTTTACTTCATTATTTTTATTTATCTTTCTTGAAAGTTCTTTTGTTTTATCAACCATTGTTTGTTCTAAATCCATCGCATATGAATTCATTCCTAATGATGCATAAAAAATTGAAGTTTTACCGAAACCACATCCACATTCAAGAACTGGCTTCCTTTTATCATAATGTTTAATAACTTGCTTATTAAATTTTCTTTTTAATTTCATCTTAGTTATATAATAATGATTCCAATTTTTAAAATCTTTATCTATATATTTGCTATACAATTTATACCACACATCATTATCACTGCTTTGAAAATATTTTAATATTTCAATATCTCTAGGTTTAATTAAACATTTTAAGTCAACATTAATATTACTTAATGATTTCCAATGTAGTTTTGATTCATTTTTATCATCACAATCATATTTTGCAAGATAGACATCTGAATTTAAAATTTTATTATTATTTTTTTCTCTTATTTGCCCAATTTCACTTATTATGTCTATCCTTATATTATATTTTTTTTCAAAGCACTCCAAAATAGTACTTTCATTATAGTTATTTTCAACTTCAATATTAGGTAAATGTAAATTTATTTCTTTTATTAAACCTATTTCACCAAGTCCATTAAATACAATAAAAACTATTGATGCTGTTGAGTTTAATTTATTTTTACTTAAATTGAAATTTTTATCACCATTTATTTCTGCTATCAACTTCATAATCATTCTCCCATATAATTCACGACATCAAATTTTATAACTTTGGCTTTTTTTATAGATACTAATGAGGCATTTATTAAAATATCCATTGCTAATTTATGACTTTTAAGATCACTTTTTGTTTTTTTATCGTTCAAAAAAGAACTAATAAATTCTTCTCTACTATATTCGTTATAACCAATAAATTTGTTCTTTAAAACATCATCATTATATAAATCCATTAACTTTATCCTTTGAAAAGGTACACCACCAATTAAATCAACATTTCGATAAATATCAATATCAAAATGCTCTAAACCACCAGTCATAATTTCATTTATTGAATTTGTCCTATCCTTAATCTCTTTAGATTGATAACTATGTATTTGTATGTTCATTAGTGGTCCTACATGAATATTTATTCTTTCATGCCTAATTCTACCATTGTTTTTATAATAATCCTTTGATTTAATCCATCCCCTCCTTGAAAAACCATAATGTAAAAGATTAATATTTGCTTTTGTTATCATTTCGCCTGTTTTATTGTAAAAATTCAAATTACCATAGAAATTTTTTTCTCCATACTCATTATAATTCTTATCTTCAACCTCTAATACTTCTTTTGATGCATCTAAACCAAATATATTTATATAATCAGCTTTACTAAAAACCATTTTTTCATCATTTGGTGTAAATGTATCTCCATATATTTTACACTTTGTAATTTTTTTGCTTTCATCAATCGTATCATTCAATTTTATTAATTCTGCCAATAAATCAATAAAATGATACCCACTATGATATAACTTACCATACCCATATTTATATGGATGATTCTCTTTTTCTAAATCGTGTAACATTTCCCAATTTCCATCGCAATGGTAAATATCTATATATGTTATTGGAATACCATATTTAGAAACTATTTCTTTTAATAGCTGCTTTATATAAATATAACCCTTATGATATTGACGTTGACACATAATGTTACATTTGCATTTATCACTATTATAAATACTTAATAAGTCATAATATTGTTTTTTTACTTTTGCAATATTTTTTTTACAATTCATACCTTTAACAACAGTAATTGGTTTGTCGGATAATATATTAATATTGTTTTCAAGTGCAAACAAAAGATACATGTTATGTGCTTTTGGTTCTGTTGAAGATATTATATAATTTATTTTATGTTTTCTACATAAATTCAACAATTCATTATATTGTTTCGATGGCATTCTTCCATAATCTTTATATTTATCAGGCAATAACCATAGTACAGTATTTACATATCCATTTATTTTTAAATAGTTTTTTATTTCAACTTCATTCGATTCTAAATCTACAATAATTTTAGGGCATATATTATGATTTTTAAAATAATTAAAGTATATTCTTTTAGCGTGTGGACCTACACCTACCATCATTATATTTTTTTTCATTTTTGTTATCCCCTATTTAATTCAATTAAATTTTTGTGTTTCTCTTATAAAAATCAAAAAAAATTGGCATTCTAAATGCAAAACATTTTTAGACACCAATTTCCTTATTATTTTGTACAAACAGCAGACTAAGAGCGCAAAAAAGATAAATTTCTTTTATAAAACCTTTCATTTTCCATTTGTTAATTTTATCAATGTTTAACCTATTCATACAAAACCTTTTAATTAATTTGAGTTTAATGTATCATCTCTAAATAATTTTGTCAACAACAATTTAATAAATTTTTAAAAATAATTAAAAAGGCATACCTTAAAAAGTATACCTTTACTTATTTAAATAATTATCTACTATATTTAGAATTCTTTTATATTCTAACTCTAACTCACTAAAATTACTATTAACATAATCTATATCATTATCTTTGCTTTTTAATTCATGATTTAATGATAACTCTGCTAACTTAGTAAATCCAAAGTATTTAGCGTCACTTTTTAATGAGTGTACTTCTATTGCATAATTAGTCATATCATTATTATTCTTATAACTAATTATCTTATTCCATTTATCATTTATTCCTTTATACCAATCAGATAACATACTATTATACATATCCATACTACCAAATAACTCTATTCCCTTATTATAATCTATATTATTTTCTTCTAAATAATCTTCCTTAGAATTATCACTTGATATAACTTCAGTATTCTCTGCACGTACCTCTACATTCTCATTAACATGTTCCGAAGTATCAAATAAATTTGATATTTTTTCTTTTATTTGGTCTTTAGTAAATGGTTTTGATAAATAGTCAATAAATCCAATAGATTTATATTTTTCTTCTGCACCAGATATTGCATCTGCTGTAAGTGCAATTACTGGTGTTTTAAAATTAGGTATTTGTTTTAATTCTTTTATACAAGTTTCTCCACTCATAACAGGCATCATTATATCCATTAATATTAAATCATACCTATTACCATTTTTTATCTTTTCTAAACATTCACTACCATTATAGCATTCATCTATTGTTTTAAATCCTAGTGCCTCTATGTTTCTTCTTGCTACCTTGATATTTAGTTTATTATCATCAACAACAAGGATAGATTTATTACTACAATCTATATTTTTAATATTTAAACCTAGATTTAATTTTTGTGTATTTGTTAAATCACTATTCATCTTACTTATCTTTTGTGGTATTTGTACCATAAACATTGAACCAGTTCCATATTGTGATGATACATTTATTTTACCACCCATTAATTCAACTAATTTCTTAGTTATTGCAAGACCTAGTCCTGTTCCTTCTGCAGTAGTATTTCTTTCTACATCTAATCTTTCAAACTTTGTAAATAATTTTTTTATATTCTCTTCTTTAATACCCATACCTGAATCTTGTACAGTAAGGATTATTGTTGATATATTATCTTTATTTATACATTTAGCGTTTACTTCTATAAATCCTTCATTAGTATACTTAATCGCGTTAGATACAAGATTATTAATTACTTGTTTGATATGAGGTTTATCTCCTAATAACTCATATGGAATATCAGGTGCGATATTTACTCTAAAATCAATTTGTTTATCACCTATTCTTACTTTATTTACTCTACATAAAGTTTCTAATTCTTCCCTAAAATTATATGGCATTTCTGTAATCTTAATCTTATCACTTTCTATTTTATTAATATCCATTATATTACCTACTATTTCAAGTAGAGTATGAGAAGCAGAAACAATATCATTTAAATCTTCCTTCATATTATCAGGACATGTTCCTCTTTCTTTTATATCTTCTGATAAACCTACTATAGCATTAAGTGGTGTCCTTATTTCATGTGACATACTTGATAAAAAATCACTCTTTGCCCTATTTGCTTTTTCAGCATTATTCTTAGCAATATTTAGTTCATTTATCATTTTTATATCTGGATTTTCAATTGTGAAATACATAAGAACTGTTATAAATGTTTCAACAGATGAAATTATCAAAAGTTCAGGATTAATTTTATTAACTATTGCTGCAATTGAGCCAAAAATCAAAAACATAATAACTGGTATTGTCTTTTTGTTACCAATCTTTTTATGATATCTAATAATAAAATAAATACATAATAACATATCGATAGCAACAATAATATAGGCATAGTTAACACTAAAGCCATATGTATATAAAACTATACCATTTTTATATTGTATTTCATAAGGAAGAAAGAATGCAGTTACCATTTCAATAACAAGAAGAGGTAACGCAATCTTTTTATTTACACATCTTTGCTTACAAACAACTATTAAATATAATAGAAATATAAAAGGCCAAGCAACAAAATATGTAATTATTAATCTTAAAAAAATACTAAATAGAAAAGTAGCTCCTGGATTAAAGTATTTAAATAACGTAGATACAATTTCTAAAGTTAAACCACAAAAATTTGAAATTATTAGAAATATATAAACTCTATTTTCATCATTGTCAATTCTTTGCTTTGATAAATAAACTACACCTATCAAAACTAAATATATCAAACTACAAACACTAAATATAATACTACTTGTCATATTATCTACTCTTTTCTAATTGTTCTTCTCTATTTTTTTCATTGCATATCTTTTCTAATTTTCTATAATCAACTTTACCAACTGGTGTTAGTGGGAACTCATCTAATATTTCAATCTTATCTATGCAATATTTTTCGGTTAATTTTTTACCGCATTCCTCTTTAATTGCTTCTAAAATTTGGTTATCAGTTAAACTTGTATCTGGGCTTTTAACAACATTAACATATGGAACATGACCACTTCCATGTTTTAAGTCATCAACTCCTACCACGCAAGATGCACAAACACAATCAAGAGCATCTACTACTTTTTCAATATCAGATGGTGATATTTTTATTCCATCATGTCTTATGATTAACCTTTTTTTACGACCTTTTAAGAAAAGTACTCCTCTTTCATCCATATAACCAATATCACCTGTATGAACCCATACAGTACCATCTGCATGTTTTTGCATAGTTTCTTTTGTCTCTTCTTCATTGTTATAATAACTACTCATCATAGTTGGACCAGTTATGCATATATTACCAATACTTCCATATGGAAGTTCATTGTTATCATCATCAAATATCGCAACAGACATTTTAGGAAAAGGAACACCAACACTATCTCTGACATCAATATTTGGTAAGTTTGTAACAGCAGCAGATCCAACTTCTGTTTGTCCATAGCCCTCTAGAACCCTATAATTTCCACCTCTATCTGCGACTAACTCATTTACTTCTTCCTTAATTTTTGTATTTAATTTATCACTCCCACTGCCCATAGACACCAAATGGCTAAAATCATGTTTTAATGCTTTTTCATTTTCTAAAAAATTAGTCCAATCAGCAGGTCCTGCCAAAACATGATTAATTTTGTATTTCATGACATGCTCTGCAAATTTATCCGGTTCGTAATTAGGAAGCATTATAATATCTAAACCAAGTGAAAGTGGCATGTGAGTAGAAACAATAAGGTTATATGCAAGAAATGGTGGTACTTGATTCATAAATCTTTCACCTACACGTTGTTTTATTCCAAGATTGTTATATTGAACTGCCATATTGTTAAATGTGTTATTAGTATGAACTACTCCCTTCGGTAATCCAGAAGTACCACTAGTATACAATATACATGCATCAGTATTACCATCTACTACTTCTCTTATTACTTCATACTTAGGTTTTTCTTTACTAAAATCCTTCCACATTTGAAATTTAGAATTAATAACTTTCTTTGTTTTATCTGATAATTTATATAATTGTTTTACAAGTGGAGGTAGTGAATCAGATGGTGAGACAACAACAACTTTTTCCAAATTAGTTTTATCAATAATATTATTTACATTCTCTAAAAACAAATCACAACCAAACATCAGCTTAGAATTAACTCCATTTATTGCATTAACAAGTAAATCATCTTTCATTCTTAAATCAACCATATTTGCTATCGCACCTATTTTATTTAATGCATAGAATACAAACACATTTTCAGGCACATTAGGTATTGCAATAGTTACAATATCGCCTTTTTTAATATTATTTGCTCTTAGTGCCACCTCAGTTTTTGCTATATTATCAATTAAATCTTTATATGTATATTTCTTACCAAAATAATATAATGCCACATTATCCATATTATCTTTATTACTTGTTGACATAAAATCATAAGCACTCATATTAGGTACATTAACTTCAAATAACTTCTCATCATAAAACTGTAACCATGGTTTATCTATTTCTGGATAGCCGACTTTTGGTCCATAAACTTCTCCAACTGATATATCCCTTAAATATTTATCCCTTTCTGTTTTTTCTTCATCTGATAATTTATAAATTTTTTCCTTTAATTTAATTAAATCTTCTTTTTTCATATTCATCACACATCTCCTATTACAATTTTAACACACTTCACAATAAACTCAAAGTTAATTTATTTTAAAAACTTAACTAACTCTGCATACGCATCAGTATTCCAAATATAACATCTTTCTTCATCCGGATAATTTCCCATTGTTTTATCATATCCATCAGGTATAAAGATAAAATCCCAACTCCAACCATATATTCCAGATTTTTCTGTTGCAATTCTCCCTTTTGTTATTGATTTAAATACAACAGGATCTTTTCCATATTCACAATATGCAAATGCCTCTATAAAACAAGCATTTCTATTATCAACGCCCTTGAGAAGTTTTAACAACCCATCCTCTCCAAGTTTTTCATCAACATAATGCGTATAAGGTCCAGGAAAACCGCCCAATGCTTCAACATATAAACCGGTATCATTCTTTAACACATCGCATTTCAATTTGTCACTCGCTTCTTTAGCAGAATACATAGCAACATCTTCTACATTATTCGCTTGAATTTCTGTTGTTTCCATTTTAATATTATCAACTTCAAACCCTAGTGGTTCTAATATACTTCTAGCACACATAATTTTATACCAATTGCCAGTCACATAAGTTATTTTTTTCATAAAAGCACTCCTTGTTTAAATTATCATATATTAAATAATATCATGAATTTCACTTACAAATAATAAATTTACTAAAAAAATTGATAGTTTTTCTATCAATCTTTATTCAGGTTTATTACATTCTGTACAATCATTTATTTCTATTTTTGATATCATAGACACTAGTTTTTCTTTTAGATTTTGCTTTCTCTCTTCCGTCCAATAATCCTTCGGATCATCATATCCAAGCGTATCATATGAAGTTTCATCATCAAACCCAACTATATTACCATTATTTATTGCTATAACAGCTGGAACATATATTCTTTTTTTACCTTCATCATCATATCTTAAATGTTCTTTTAAAATATCAACTATTTCTAAATATTCCTTTGTATTTTCTTTTCTTTCATTAAGAATATTTAAATAATATATTTTTTCAATATTATTTTCTTTTGCTATATCATTTAACATAGGTACATAGGCCATACACCACGGACATTCTTTAAATCCAAGATAAACTAACCCTTTTCCATGTTTTAATATATTTATTATTTCATTATTTGTTTTATAGACAAATATATTATCTTTATCTATACTAGAATATTCTTTACTAAATTTTTCACTATCTGTTAATGCTTGACATGAATACTTTAAACCATAAGTTCCAAGTGTAATAGTTTTATCCCCATCAACAGTATTACACTTTATTACTTTATAGAAAAGTCCAACATATTCAGTAGAACCACCATCTTTATATGTATTAGTTTTTATCATAAATACTGGTCTTTTTATAGTTCTAATACATATAAAATCAATGCAAAATATTATTACCCATATTGATATTACTAAAATTAAGATTCTTAAAAACTTCCTCATACATTACCTCACTTTTTTATTTTATAATCATCTTCTAAAGAAAATTCTACATTTTCTTCAATCCATTCTTTTCTCGGTTCAACCGCATCTCCCATAAGAACACTAACTCTTTTTTCTGCTAATGCTGCATCAGTAATATTAACTTTTATTAAACTTCTTTTATCAGGATCCATCGTAGTATCCCATAACTGATCAGGGTTCATTTCACCAAGTCCTTTATACCTTTGTATATTAGTATAACCACTTTTTTCTTTTAAATCATCATTTGTCCAAACATACTCAAATTTACCTTTTGGATAATCTAATTTATACAAAGGAGGCATTGCAATATACAACCTACCATTTTCTATCAACGGTCTCATATATCTATAAAAGAATGTTAATAAAAGAACTTGAATATGAGCACCATCATCATCAGCATCGGTCATTATAATTACTTTATCATAATTACAATATTTTATATCAAAATCATTTCCAACCCCCGCACCAATTGTATATATCATAGTATTTATTTCTTCATTTTTAAATATATCTTCCAATTTTGCTTTTTCCGTATTTATTACTTTACCACGAAGAGGCAATATGGCTTGGAATTTTCTATCACGACCTTGCTTTGCACTTCCACCAGCACTATCTCCCTCTACTAAAAATAATTCATTCTTCTTAGGATTCTTCGTTTGAGCAGGTGTTAACTTACCACTCAATACTTTTTCCTTCTTAGTTCCACTTGCCTTTCTCGCATCTTCCCTTGCTTTCCTTGCTGCTTCTCTTGCACTCTTCCCCTTTAATGCTTTATTTATTATATTAACAGCTATTTCTTTATTCTCTTCTAAATAAAACTCCAACTTTTCAGTAACAATACTTTCAACTATAGTTCTTGCTATAGGCGTACCAAGTTTACCCTTAGTTTGACCTTCAAATTGCAATAAATCTTCTGGTATTTTCAAAGATATTACCGCAGTTAATCCCTCTCTTACATCAGATCCTTCAAACGACTTATCCTTCTGCTTTAAATAATTATTAGTTTTCGCATAATCATTAAATACCCTTGTCAAAGCAGTTTTAAATCCAACCTCATGAGATCCACCATCTATTGTCTTAACATTATTAACAAACGAAATAATATTTTCAGAATAAGTATCAGTATATTGCATTGCAATATCCACTTCTATTCTATCCTTCACACCCTCAAAACTTATTACCTTATGTAAAGTTTTCTTATCTTCATTTATATACTCAACAAATGATTCAATCCCATTATCATAATGAAACTTATCCTGCTTTTTATCCTCTTCGTCAATTACTTCCACAGTAAGTCCCTTAAGCAAAAATGCACTTTCCTGCATTCTCTCACAAATAGTAGTATAACTAAAAGTAGTACTAGAAAATATTTCATTATCAGGCATAAATCTAACAGTTGTACCAGTTCTATTAGTATTTCCAATTTTCTTTAAAGGAACACTAACATGTCCACCATTTTCAAACCTTATATAATACTCCCCACCATCTCTTTTTATAGTTACCTCCATCCATTTACTAAGTGCATTAACAACAGAAGCACCTACTCCATGAAGTCCACCAGAAACCTTATATCCACCTTCAGTAAACTTACCACCGGCATGCAAAATAGTATATATAACTTGAGGAGTAGATACACCACTCTCATGCATTCCAACAGGAACACCTCTACCCTCATCACTAACACTAACAGAACCATCACTATGAATAATTATTTTAATATAATTGCCATAACCATTTATAACCTCATCCATGCTATTATCAACTATTTCCCACACAAGATGATGCAAACCCCTCTTATCTGTTGATCCAATATACATTCCAGGCCTCTTCCTAACGGCTTCCAAGCCCTCCAAAATTTTTATTGAACTCTCATCATACTTAACTGCCATAACTATTCTCCTATTCATAATACACTTATATTTTAACCTAAAAACCACTTTTATTCAATATCAGAAAAAAAATTCATTATTAAAGTGATTAATTTTCGCAAACGTCAGTTACATTAGATGGATATATTAATTCTTCAAGATTACTATCAAATGCGTTACAATCAATAGTTAGTGGTGTAGTTGGAAATGTTATTGTTGAGTTTGTTAATTTATTACGACAAAATACAAGTTTTCCTATACTTGTAACTGTATCAGGTATTTCTACACTTGTTATCCCTAAACCGTAGTTAATTGTAAAAACTTTAACAACATCATATTTATTTTCACAAATATATAATTGTTTTACTTTATATTCTACGTTATTAGAACTTACTCCTGTTGTAAATGCATATTCAGATATTCCTACAACTGTTTTTCCGTTTATTTTCTCTGGTATTATTACATCGGTTCCTCCTTCTATACTATATCCTAATCCTATCTATGGTTCTATTATATCATTTATATCTACCTTTATCACTTGAAAGAACTTACAAAAGAAAAAAGGGTATAACCCTTTTAACTACATTATAAGTGATGCAACTGTTAATATTACTATATTTGCAAGTGCAATTACAGCAACAACTTTAAATGCCCATTTAAACCATGTAGAATAGTCTACTTTAGCAAGAGCAAGTCCACCCATAATAGCACCACAAGTTGGAGATATTAAATTAACAAGTCCATTTGCAGAAACAATTGTCATAACAGCAACTTCTGTACTATAACCTAAGTTTGCAGCAAGTGGTGTGATTATTGGTGTTGATAATGTTGCAATTCCAGATGATGATGGTACCAATATAGATAATACTATATGTAATAAATAATTAAGTGGTACGAATGCAATTTCTGGTAATTTTGCTAACATATCAGTTGCATTATAAATTATATAATTATCTAGATGTGTTTGTGCCATAAGTACACTAGCACCTCTTGCAACAGCTATTACAAGAATAACACCTATCATATCATCAGCACCATCTACATATGTATCAACGAATTCTTTTTCGCTATATCCGTTTACAATAGTAATAACTATTGACATAAGTAAGAACCAAAGTGCTGCTTCATAGAACCACCAATTTCCTAATGATGAACCAGTAAGCCATCCTGTAAATCCATCAAAGAATGTAATTCCAAATTCATTCCATGGTACAAATCCAATAACCATTACTAAGAATGTTAATGCAAATAACCATAAAGTAACTTTTTGTTTTGTTGATAAAACTGCTTTTTCTGAAGATGCTTCAACAAATTTACCAAACCTTTTTTCTGCTTGTTGTTGCTCTCTTAATGATAAGATTGTTGAACCCTTATCCTTCTTTACCTTTTTAGCATATGCAAGTACGAACAATGTTGATATAGCATATGTTGTAAGCCATAATACAACTGCTATTAGTAAAACTATTCCTTGACTAGCTGCTACACCATCTGGCAATGCTGATAATGCAACACCTGTTGCAAATGGGTTAATGGTTGATCCAAGAACACCAGAACCAGCACCTAATAATATAACTGCTGATCCAACTAATGGATCCATACCTGCTGCAAACATTGTTGCTGCAAGAAGTACATAGAATCCAACAGTTTCTTCTAACATACCATATGTTGTTCCACATATTGAGAATATAAACATCAATATCGGAATTAACCATAATTCCTTTCCTTTTAGTTTTTGAACTAATACTTTAATTCCTGTTTCAAGTGCTTTAGTTTTATCGATTATTTTTAATAAACCACCAAGCATCATGATAAATATTGCAACATCGACAGCATCCTCAAAACCAAGTATTGGTGCCATTAATACTTGCGATAAAGTAGCACCTACTGTACCACTACCATTTACTATATCTTCACCCACGAATTTAGCAGCAGGTAGTACATGTGATAGTATAGCCAGTAAAACTATTAAAATCATTATTATTGAGTAAGCCGATAACATTGCTTTACTCTTCTTTTTTGTCATGTTTTTTTACCTCACTTCCTTATTTTTTGCTATGTCTAAAATTATGGCTTATATTTTAAACATAAATCTATGTTATAGATTATTAAATAATCTTATAACCAATATTATTTCATTGTTGCATAAACAACCGCTTTTATTGTATGCAATCTATTTTCTGCCTCATCAAATACCTTTGATTTTTCTGATAAAAATACTTCATCTGTTACTTCCATTTCTTTTAATCCAAATTTCTCATATATTTCTTTTCCTATTGTTGTATTTAAATCATGAAAAGATGGCAAACAATGTAAGAATATTGCATTTTCCTTTGCATTATTCATAACAGTTGAATTTACTTGATATGGTTTTAACAAGTTAATTCTTTCATTCCATATTTCAGCTGGTTCACCCATTGATACCCAAACATCAGTATATATTGCATCTGCATCCTTTGATGCATAAGTAACATCTTCTGTTAACTCAATTACTGCACCAGATTCTTTTGCAATTTCCTTACACTTTTCAACTAATTCATTATTTGGCCATAAATTTTTTGGTGCACATGCAACAAAATGCATACCCATTTTTGCAGAAACAACCATAAGTGAATTTGCAACATTATTTCTTGCATCCCCCATAAACACTAACTTAATACCCTCTAAATGTCCAAAATTCTCTTCTATAGTAAGTACATCTGCAAGCATTTGTGTAGGATGAAATTCAGTTGTTAAACCATTCCATACAGGTACTCCTGCATTATCTGCAAGTTCTTCAACTATTTTTTGATCAAATCCTCTATATTCAATTCCATCATACATTCTTCCTAATACTTTTGCTGTATCAGCAATACTTTCCTTTTTACCCATTTGAGATGCTGCTGGATCTAAATACGTTACACCCATACCAAGATCAAGACCAGCCACTTCAAATGCACAACGAGTTCTTGTTGATGTTTTTTCAAATAATAAAACTATATTTTTTCCTTCTAAATATTTATGATTTATGCCTTTTTTCTTTTTTTCCTTTAAATCTTTTGATAAATCCAAAAGATATCTAATTTCCTCTTTTGAAAAATCTAACAATGTTAAAAAATTTCTATTTTTTAGATTCATAAATCCTCCCTTACAAGTGGCATACTCATACATCTTGGTCCTCCACGACCTCTTGATAATTCTGCTCCATGCATTTCAAGTACTTTTAATCCATGACTTCTTAAAGTAGCATTAGTAATATCATTTCTATCATAAACTATTACAACTCCAGGTGCGATACATAATGTATTACTTCCATCATTCCATTGTTCTCTTTCTGCAGCAACTTTATCTCCTCCAGCACATGGAATTAAAGTTATATCACGACCTACATACTTTCTCAAAATATTTTCAAGTGAATCATTTATCTCTGTTACAGTCAAATCCTCAAAACTATCTGGATCATCACCTTCTGTTATTTCAAATACTTGAAGTGTATCCATTATTCCTGGATGATAAGTAAATTTATCATAATCTATTTGAGTAAATACTGTATCCAAATGCATAAATGCTCTACTATTTGGAATATTAAATGCAAGAACAGTATCTATTTCACATTCTGGATTCTTAAATAAATTTTTTGCTAATTCATCAATCGCTTCTGGTTCAGTTCTCTGTGAAATACCAACAGCAAGCACATGATTATTTATATTAAGTATATCTCCACCTTCTATATGATATGGATTATATCTATCATAATATTTTGTAACTTGCTCTTTATATTCTGGATGATAATTAAATATATATTCAGCATATATAGTTTCCCTATTTCTTGTTACAGAATACATTTTATTTAATGATATTCCATTGCCTATACTTGCAAATGGATCTCTTGTAAAATATAAATTTGGCATTGGATCTGCTATAAACTTATCTTCCTCATCTATTAAATCAGTTAATGACCTATCTATCTCTCTTTCTTCTTTTGAAATATCAGATATTTGAATTCCTTCCATAGTTTTTAAAACTAATTCTTTATTATCTTTAATATTTTTCAAATACTTAATAGCTAATTTCTTATACTTAGGTGCTCTTATACCTGCTTCATATACAAATTGTTTAATAAACTTATCACGTATTTCATCACTTAAATCTAATACCTCAGCCATTAAATCTTCTAAATAAACAACTTCTACTCCATTGTCTTTTAATATCTGTGCAAACTCCTCATGTTCTTTTATCGCAACTGGTAAAAATGGTATATCATCGAATAACAATCTACCTAATGTATCAGGTGTTAAATTAAGCAATTCTTTACCTGGTCGATGCAATAATACCTTTTTTAATGGTGCAATTTCACTTGTTACATTAATTTTTCTCATAATTACCTCTTTCTATAGGTTTTTGTAAGAGATACCTATAAACTCAAGCTATCTTAGATAAGAAATCTTTTAATCTCTTTGATTTAGAATGATTAAAAATATCATCTACAGTTCCCTCTTCAACAATCATTCCACCATCCATAAATATTACTCTATTAGCAATTTCTTTAGCAAAATCAAGTTCATGAGTTACTATTACCATTGTCATATTACTAGATAAAGTTTTCATCAAACTCAACACCTCGCCTATCATCTCAGGATCAAGTGCTGAAGTTGGCTCATCAAAAAGCATTATTTCTGGTGACATTATTAAACTTCTAACAATAGCAACCCTTTGCTTTTCTCCACCAGATAAACTTCTCGGATATTCATTTATTTTACTTTCTAAATTTATCATCTTTAGTAACTCTTTAGCACGTTTTACCGCATCAATTTCACTCAAAGTTTTAGTTTTAATAGGTGCTAAAGTAATATTATCTAGTACAGTCAAATTTTCAAACAAATTAAAACTCTGAAACACCATACCTATTTTTTTATGAAATTCTAAACTATCATCTATATTCTTACCATCTAACAATATATTTCCTTTAGTTAATGTTTCTAACTTATTTATACATCTCAAAAGTGTACTTTTACCACTTCCACTAGGTCCAATAATAACAACTACATCACCCTCATTTACATCTAAATTTATATCTTTTAATATATCAAGTTTATCAAATGACTTATATAAATGTTTAATTTCTAATAACTTTTTCATTCTTAAACTTCCTTTCAAAAACACCCAATAATTTAGAAAGACCTAACGTTAAAATCAAATATATAATTGCTACTATAATAAGTGGAAAGAAATAATCAAAAGTATTAGATGCGATAATATCACTTGCTTTAATTAATTCTGTTATTCCTATATAACCAGCCACTGATGTTTCTTTTAATAAGGTAATAAATTCATTTCCAAGTGCAGGAAGTACATTTTTTATTGCCTGTGGAAGAACTATATTAAACATCTCTTGCTTATAACTTAACCCAAGCGATCTAGCAGCTTCTTTTTGACCAATATCAACTGAATCAATACCTGCTCTTATAATTTCTGATACATATGCTGCTGAATTAAGCCCAAAAGAAATAATACCAACTATAACTATATTTATATCTACCTTCTTAAATATAACATAATAAAGTATCATTAACTGTAATACTGCAGGAGTACCTCTAATTATTGTTACATATATGTTTGCTATACCATTTAATATTTTACCTTTTCCATTCTCCTTATATCTGTTTTTTACAAGTGATATCAAAATCCCAAGTATAATACCAATTAAAATAGCAAAAAAAGCAATTACAAGAGTATTCTTTAATCCCTCTAAAATATACTTATATCTATCATCATAAATTAATGTTTTATAAAAACTATCTATCATATTACCTACTCACTAAACTTAATAATATACTCATCTATTTTTCCATCTTTTATTAATTCTTCTAACACTAAATTTATACTATTAAGTAACTCCTTATTTCCCTTCTTAACAGCCATACCATATTTATCTTGAAATAATATTCCATCTAATACCTTAAGTTCAGGATTACTTTTAACTAACTCATTTGCAGGAATAGCATCCATCACAATACAATCACTCTTATTATTCTTTACATCCTCTGCTGCAACCAAAAACTTCTTTAAACGATTTATCTTTGCATCCTTATAATTCTTAGTTACATAAGTATCCGCAACAGTACCTAATTGAACAGATATTCTTTTATCTTTAATATCATCAATACTTTTTATATCACTGTCTTTTTTTACAACCACTACTTGATTAGAAGTAATATATTCAATGGAAAAATCCACTTTCTCACTTCTTTCAGGATCTATACTCATACCTGCCGCCGCAAAATCCGCTTTACCTGAATTAAGCTCATTTATTATCGAATCAAAAGCAACATCCTTAATAACCAATTTCTTCCCTAGTTTATCAGCAATCTTTTTCGATATCTCTATATCTACACCAATAACTTCTCCATTTTCATAAAACTCATACGGAGCGAAACCCGCTTCCGTTACCATAACAATCTCATCACTCTTTTTTCCACATCCAACTAATAGAAATATAAAAGATAAAAACACTATAACTTTTTTCATATCATCACCTACTATAACAATAATAACACGAATAAATACAATTGTAAATTTTCTTAATAAAAAAAATACTAAATATTTTTAGTATTTTATACCATGTTATCTAAATTCTTAGGTACTTTATCATTTACTATTGCTTTTATTATTTTATCTTCCTGTTCTTTAGGAACATCTTTTCCAGTAATTGAACCAATTTCATGAATTAAATCCCTAAGTTTACTCTCATCTTTTAAATTATCTCCTTGCAATTTCTTAGCCAAAGACAAAATTGTTTCCTTATTAACATTAGTTTTCCTTTCAACTTTCTTATAAAAACTATCACTAAAACCCATAAATTCCTCCTAGCATATTATATGAATTTATGTTTTTTTTGTTAATAAAACTATCTCATCATAATAAGATAGTTATTTTTATTACTCTCCTCTATTCTTAAACTGCAATACTATAGGTGTTCCCTCTAAATCAAAAGATTCTCTTATTTTATTCTCAATATATCTTTCATATGAAAAATGTATTAATGTTTTATCATTTACATGAAATAATATTTTAGGTGGAGCAGTATCTACTTGATTCACATAATATATTTTTAATCTCTTTCCCTTATAAGAAGGTGCTGGATTAAGTGTAGTTGCCTCTCCTATAACTTCATTTAAAACACTTGTTTTAATTTGCTTATGAGCATTATCATAAACTTTTATAACTTCTGGCATAACCGTATGTATTCTCTTTTTAGTTAAAGCAGAAGTAAATACTATTGGAGCATATGGAATAAACTGAAAATGACTTCTAATTTCCTTTGTAACCAAACTCATATCCTTCTCACTTTTATCCCACTTATTAACAACTATTACAACTGCTTTACCCGCTTCAATCGCATAACCAGCTATATGCTTATCCATTTCAATAATACCCTCTTCTATATTTAACACAATCAAACACACATCAGATCTATCTATTGCCTTAAGCGCTCTTAAAACACTATATCTTTCAACATTTTCATATATCTTTCCTTGTTTTCTTATTCCGGCTGTATCTATTACAACAAAATCTCTTTTATTATACGTAAAAGGTGTATCAACCGCATCACGAGTAGTACCACTCACATTAGATACAATTGCCCTCTCTTCATTCAAAAGTGCATTAACTAAACTACTCTTACCAACATTTGGCCTTCCTATAACAGAAAACTTAATAACACTCTCATCATATTCTATATCAGAAACATCCTTAAAATCCTCTACAATCTTATCAAGTAAATTATATATACCACTATTTTGTTCAGCACTAATAGGTATATATTCATCAAACCCAAGTTCATAAAAACTATAAATATTTAAAGAAGCCGACTTAGAATCAACTTTATTTATTGCAACAATTACCTTTTTATTACTCTTTTTAAGCATATCCTTTATAAGATAATCATTAGGTCCCAAAGATTCTTTTCCATCAACTATAAAAACTATCACATCCGCCTCATCCATAGCCAAAGATGCTTGAATTCTTATTTCCTTATTAAAATCCTCATTACCTAAATCTATTCCACCAGTATCTATTAAATGAAATTTATGATCATTATAACTTACTAAACTATAAATTCTATCCCTTGTTACACCTGGAGTATCTTCTATTATAGATATTCTTTTACCAGCTATCCTATTAAATAATGTTGACTTACCAACATTTGGTTTACCAACTAATGCAACTGTAGGTATTTTCATAACGCCACCTCACTTCGTCAAAAATTATAACATAAAATAAATAATAATCAAACTAATTATTATTTATTAACTTATTATCTTTATATATTATATCATCCACATATTCACATATTTTTATATATTCATCATCTAAATCCAAATAAAATCTATTTTTATAAATATAAATCTTGCTATTAACTCTATCCTTAAGAAAATAATCATCTGTTTCATATAAAAATTTAACTTCATGCATTCTCATCTTAATATCAGTATTTTTAGAATACAATAAAAATGGACTATATTCTCTATTTATATCAAGTATCATTCCAAAATTATCATCAATATAGCAATCTATATCAAATATAGCATAAATATCAAAATGATACATTTTTTTTAATTTTTGTAAGATTTTTAAAAGCATACCCTCGATAGTTTCTTTAGAATATTTATAATAAGTTTTATATAAATACACTTTATAAACATTAGTTTCTATACATTCACACTTCATATATTCACCACTATATAATATGTGCTTATTTGGTAAATGTGATTGACTAAAAAAGCACTTAATGGTATCCTTATTATGATAGGAGGAGTTTTAATGGCAAAAAAAGATACTAAAGTAGTTGAAAAGAAAAGTTCAAAAAAATTAGCAAGTAAAGAAGTTAGTAATGGTGCAATAATTTTACTTTGCATATTCATGTTGGTAATTGGTTTTTCAATAGGTTGGTTGTTATCATTTCTAGTATAATTTATAGTATGTTTAAAAACATACTATTTTTTTTGACAAAAAAAGAATTAAAAGAAAATATTTCTAATAATTCTTATACTTAAAATAAACTCAATTGACTTGTTTCAGGCATATCCTTAAATATACCCATAACTCTCATTTTATCTATTAAAGTTTGAGATACTTTTGCCCTATTTTGAACATCTTCAATACTAAAGAATTCCTGCTTACTTCTTTCCTCTACTATATTCCTTGCAACTACATCACCAAGTCCATCTATTGCATTAAATGGAGGATAAATAGATGTATCATCCTCTACCTTCCATGTAGTTGCCTCACTCTTATATAAGTCAATTGGTAAAAATTTTATTCCCCTTGCTGTTGCCTCTAATGATACTTTTAAACTTTCTAACATACCAGTTTCCTTATTAGTTGCATCATATCCTTTATTCTGTATATCAATTATTTTGGATTTAATCGAATCATAACCAGATATCATAAATTCAACACCAACATCAGTCGCTTTAGAAGTAAGCCAAGAAGCATAAAATACAACAGGCATATGAACTTTATACCACGCAATCCTAAATGCACTTATTACATACGCAGCAGCATGTGCCTTAGGAAACATATATTTAATCTTTTGGCATGAATCTATATACCAATCTTCTATTCCTGCTTCTTTCATTGTTTTAACATGTTCACTCCATCCCTCTGGATCTTTAGATGCTTTCCCTTTACGAACAAATTCCATTATCTTAAACGCTTTTATTGGTTTTACACCATGATACATCAAATAAACCATTATATCATCACGACAACCAATAACCTCTTTAAAAGGAACAATATTATTTTTAATAAGCTCTTGCGCATTACCTAGCCATACATCAGTACCATGTGATAATCCAGATATCTTAATAAGTTCTGCAAATGTTGTTGGTTTTGTTTCCGCAACCATACTTATTGTAAATGGCGTGCCAAATTCAGGAATACCCAATGTACCTGTTTCACAAAGTATTTGTTCATTTGTTACACCAAGTGCTTTTGTTGATGTAAAAATACTCATAGTATCCACATCATCAAGTGGCACCTTAGTAATATCTGTTTTAGTAATATCTTGTATCATACGAAGCTGAGTAGGATCAGAATGTCCCAATATATCTAGTTTTAACACACATTGATCTATTGCATGGTAATCAAAATGCGTTGTTCTCCAAGGCGAAGTAACATCCTCTGCTGGAAATTGAAATGGTGTAAAATCAAATACTTCCATATAATCAGGTATAACTACTATACCCCCTGGATGTTGTCCTGTCGTTCTTTTAACACCAGTACATCCAATGGCTAATCTTTCCACTTCAGCCATTCTTTTATTTATTCCCTTCTCTTCCATATAACCTCTTACATATCCAAAAGCAGTTTTTTCAGCAACTGTACCTATCGTACCAGCCCTATATACATTATCACTACCAAATAATACCTTTGTATATGCATGTGCAGACGCTTGATTTAAATCACTGAAATTAAGATCTATATCTGGAACCTTATCTGCATTAAATCCAAGGAATGTAGCAAATGGCATATCTTGTCCATCTTTATATAAATCACAACCACAATTAGGGCATTTCTTATTAGGTAAATCTATACCAGTAGAATACTTACTACCAAGCGGACTACCATCTTCATCATTAAATATACTGCATTTACAATTAGTACACCTATAATGTGCAGGAAGTGGATTAACTTCTGTAATTCCCATCATTGTAGCAACAAACGAAGAACCAACAGAACCACGGGAACCAACTAAATAACCCTCATCATTAGAATGTTTTACTAATCTCTGTGCAATTAAATATATAGGATCAAATCCACCACCTATAATTCCACCCAATTCCTTCTTTAACTTTTTCTCTAATGATTCATCATTTAATTCTCCATCTTCTTCTGTCCATTTTTCTTTTATATTTTCTCTTAATATTGACTTAACAGAATCAAACCCAGATATTAATATTTTATGTAACTCACTAAATACAAGCATCTCAAGTTCATCATCACTAATATCCTTATTTTCTTTTAATATATTTTCCTTAACTGCATTATATATTGCATCTCCATACAATTCCTTAGAAATTCTTTCCTCTATATTATGAGGAAGAGGATCTCCATACCATGATAATGCTCTATCGTATACTAAATCCGTCACAACTCTTGGACAATCCAAATAACCCTTTCCATCATCAGATTTTACCCTTGGAGAAAATGGAATTCCCTTCGTATCTATTATTACTTCTATCTCATCTACTAAATCAACTATTTTATTAGTATTATCAATAACTATTTCACAAGCCAAATCATCACCTAAAAACTTAAAGTCATTAAGCATTTCACTAGTAGTCCTAAAATGTTGTGATGGAATGGATTTAATTTCTCTTTTACAAAGTGGATGTCTACCCCCACCAGGAACCTTCTGATTAACAATTATTTCTCTATATATCTTATCCTCTCTCTTAAAATGATGCACATCACCAGTTGCAACTATAATTTTTCCAGCCGCCTTAGTTTCATCAATTATCTTCTTAAGATGTTCCTGTAATTCTAATTCATTCTTAAAATCACTCAAATCTATTAAATGACTATACACTTCAGGTGGTTGCACTTCTACATAATCATAAAAGTTTATTATATTACTTAACTCTTCACCACTCTTACTTCTTGCCTCTAAAAATACTTCAGATAAATAACAACCACTACCAATTAAAAGTCCATCCCTAAGTTCATTAAGCTTACTTCTCAGAATCCTTGGTGTTTTATATAAATAAGTCGTATTTGCAAGTGATATTATCTTAAATAAATTTTTTAAACCAGTTTTATTCTTTGCTATTGCATTAAAATGATATGTCCTACCAAATTTATATATTTCATCCTTAGGTATCAAACTATCCAAATCACTTATTTTAATTATATTTTGCATTGATAACTTTTCAATCATCTTATGAAACACTAATGCAGTTCCTTCAGCATCATAATCAGCCCTATGATGCGCATCTTCATCCCACGGAACATTATATCTTTTGACAAGTTGAGATAATCCATGTCTTGAATAACCCTGATCTATTATTCTAGATAGTTCCAAAGTATCTATTACAGTATTCTTAAATTCCCCTAAATCATACTTCTTCATAGCCATTTCTATAAAAGAAATATCAAACTTAGCATTATGAGCAACCATTGGGTTATCACCCGTCCACTCCAAAAATCTCTTAGTTACAGTCATCTCATCATCTTTACCAGATACCATCTCATCAGTTATACAAGTAAGTTCAGTTATTTTATCTGGTATATGTCTTTTAGGATCAATTAATTCATCAAATCTATCAATAATCGCACCGTTCTTAATCTTAACAGCACCTATTTCAATCATCTGATCAACACCACCAGCATTAAAACCAGTTGTTTCTGTATCAAATACTACAAAAGTCGAATCAAGCAAACTATCATCAGTTGGTCTAACTACTATATTAACAGTATCATCTACCAATGTTAACTCAACACCATAAAGACCCTTAAAATGCTTAGTTTTATCTTCTATTTTCTTATTATAACTATTTATAATATCATAAGCAATGGGAAATGCCTGACATCCATTATGATCTGTTATAGCAACACCCCTATATCCCATTCTTATTGCATTAGAAACAAGTTCACATGTATGTTTTCCCAAATCAAGCTTAGATACACCATCCATCTGACTCATCATAGTATGAGCATGAAGTTCCACTCTTTTTTCTAAACTATCATCTACCATTAAAACATCCTTAGAAGGAATCTCAACTATATCCCTAGCATTTAATACTAAATCATGAGAAAAAGTATCATTCTTAGTATAACCCCTTATCTTTACCCATTTTCCAACTTTTAAAAGAGAACATAATCTAGCAAACTCACTCGCATCTTTAGAAAAAACCTTAGAATAAATACTATCAGTATTATCACTAATCTTTAATGTTAATATCTTAAAATTACTCTTCGAAGATTCAAAAATATCAGTACCAAATATATAACACTCAACTATTACATTATTATCTTCACCAATAATATCTCTTATCTCATAATTTGCTTTATTATCAATAGCAGAACCAAAAATCACATCACTCTTTACCTCGTTATTCTCTATTACTAACTCCCTAGTTTCCTCCTCTATTTGCTTTTTAATCTCATCATTAAGTTCCCTATTTATTACTATCTTCGCCTCTTCCCTAAAACCAAATTTACACAAATTACTTTCAATTTCCTCAATAAACAATTTTAACTTGGCTTCCTCAACTACATTCAAAACCTCAATAACTATCCCATCAGAATAATAAATATTATTATCATGAAACATCTTAACAGAAACTCCACCCATTGAATCAATAACATACTTGTAATATTCACTTAGATAATCATAATTAACTTTCCTACAATTTATATCAAAATCAACACTAACAATTGAAGTACCATTAACAAATACATTAGTAACTAAACTTTTAAATAACAAAAAACAAGATAGTGGCAAAGTACTATCCAAAGTCAACCTAAAAATACTTCTCTTAAGTTCCCTCTGAATTACTATTTTATCCAAAGTTCCATTATCAAAATACTTATAATACTCCATATCCAAAGATATTTTATCAAGTAACCTCTTTAAATTATTATCCATACTACCACCTACTTACCTACCAAATAATTATAACATAATTATTTTAATAAAAAAACTTCTAAAGAAGCTTTTTATTAACCATTATTATCACTTTTATTAGTTATGAACTTATCTATTTCTACCTTGTTTATAGATTCAAACTTACTTGTTATTTTTTCAGTAGTAACATTTACATCTTTAACATCTTTTGAAACTCTATCAATACTTCTTTGTAAAGAATCCCATCTTTCTTTATATCTTGCAAATTCCAAACTTAATGCACTCAATTCTTTTTGTATTATAACTGCATATTTATCTCTTTCCATATTTTTAATTACAGTTTGAACTACTGTAAGCATAGACATTAATGTTGTAGGAGATGTAATCCATACTCTACTTTTATACGCATATTCAATTATATCTTGGTGATATGCATTTAGTTCTGCAAATAACGCTTCTGCTGGTAAAAACATAAATGCCTGATTGGATGTAATTCCATCAATAATATATTTATTTTTAATGTCATCAATATGTTTTTTTACATCCATCTTAAACTTCTTTTCATACATTTCTCTTTCTACTTTAGAAATATCTCTGTTTACCATATTTTGATAATTTTCAAGAGGAAATTTAGAATCAATTGCAACAGTTCCAAGAGGACTTGGTGCAAATATAACTGCATCTGCTATATTTCCATTAGGAAACTTATGTTGTAAATCATATATTTTAGTATTATTCTCTCCAAATACACTTCTTAATATATTATTTAAGTTAACTTCACCAAAAGTTCCTCTACTTTTCTTATCAGTTAAAATTCCTTGTAAAGAAACAATATCACTAGATAATGTTTCAATTTTTTTCTGTGCTTCATCTATTTTTGATAATCTTTCTAAAACAGACATAAATGTTTTATTAGTTTTCTCAAAATTCTCATCTAATCTATTATTAACTTTTTCATTTATTCTAATTAATCTTTCTTCAATCTTATCATTTAAAGCATTAAAATCCTTATTCATATCTCTACTAAAATCTGATTTAAAATTACCTATTTCTTTAGTAATATTAGTTTCAAATCTACCTAATCTCTCAGTAATATTACCTTCATTTATATTTTTAGATAAAGATATAATTACTAATATTATTATCAATATTAATAATCCAATAATTAAATATTCCATAACTCCTCCTATAAACTAAGTTCATATGGGTCAGTACTTGTTCCATTACCACTCTCTATTAAGACATTAGATTTTAGATAGATTGAGGGCGCAACAGCAATGGAGTTAGCCGCACGGTTGCCGTAAGCAACGCCATCACCACTCACACACCACGCATAGCGAGCAAACGAACCATCGACAAAAGGAGAGAAATACCATGCCCATGTACTTCTTTGCATCCAGTTATTATTCTTACATATATAATTATTTGAACTATCTTGTTTTTGCATGTTTGTTTCACATACACTTTCACTACTTGCATATGCATAATCTGTTGCATAAGGAAGTCCAATATATCCAGTCCATTCTGTTGTTCTTTCTACTGTATCATTGCAACCAGCTCCACCATTACATATCTTTCCAGTTTGTTTTCCTCTTTCATCTTTATAAAATGCAAGTGTATTTGTTCTTGTATTATAATCTATTGCTCCTGTATTCCATGTATGTTTATCTATTAAACTTTTTGATGTTTCATCTAGTTTATTTGTTGGACATGTTACTTCTTTTTTATTTTGTCCATCATAACATGTTACTGTTGTATCTCCTCCATAATACATTGTATTTAAATAATTCTTTAAATCTGCTTGACTCCATTCATTTACTCCCCAACCTTCATTTACACTTGATTCAGATGAGTCCCATGATAAACTACCTAATGATTCACTTCTTACTAGTTTTACATTATTTCCAAATACTCCTATTATTCTCCATAATTCATTATTAAACAATACATAGTTATTTGGATTACTTCCATAATATCTTATATTTTGATCAGGGGTATTATCTTTTTTTAATCCATTACTTGTTCTTGTTTCTTCATTATCATATAAATCCATTATATAAGTTGTAAGATAATTAGGACAATTATCTACCTCATATTTATATTTTGTTACCCCATCACTTGTAATCTTTTTAACACATCCTGTTAAAGGAGTATTATTAATAGGATTTTTTAAACCAGAAGTTAAATAATCACTTTCAATTAACTTATCTATGCTAACACTATCCCTTGTAACATTTTCAGTTAAATAAACTTTTCCTGCATTTTCAACTATTTTTACTATTTTATTATATTGCTTTTCTTTTTTCGAACCAATACTTCCACTTATCTGAGGTAATGCAACTACAACAATAATACCTAATATTACAACTATAGATAATAATTCAACTAAGGTAAAACCATTTTTTTTCATAAAGCCCTCCTATTTAACTTCTAATTCTAATCTAAATCTTTGATTCTCATTGATTTTTATTGAATAAGTTTTATTATTATAACTCATAGTAGATGTAATTTCTCTTTGAAATATATCATTTAATTCCCCATAATCTTCTACATTTGTTTTTGTTTCTATATATATTGCATAAGTACCTTTATTTAAATTAGATATATCAATAGATTTATTAAACCAAGCTCTAGTTTTATCAAGATTATCAGGCACTAATAAAGTTATTTTATATTCTCCATTATCAATATACCCTAAATCAAATTTATATCTCTCATATGTAGTAGTATTTTCAAATATAATACTTCTTTCTACATTAACACTAGTATTGTAATTACCACCTACATTAAATGATGATCCATATAATTTTAATAAACCATTTTCTAAAGAGATGCTTTGATATTGATTTATCATATTGTCAGATGTAGGTGTAACCTTATCATTTATAAGACCATTATTTCTTACAAATAATTCTATTGGTATAGTTTTTAAATAATAATTTGTTCTAAATTGATATCCCTTATTATTTAAATCAGTATATTTAGATACAGCTTTCTTAGAAAATAAATCACTCAATACCTCTTTTGATTCATATTCACCGCTTCTCGCTCTTATAAATAAATTATAATTACCCTCATCTATATCCTTTAAATCTACTATTCCAGTAAACCAAGAATATGTATAATCATAATCTTTATCAGGAACTTTATAATTAATATTAGATAAATCCATTATTCTTTCAAGTGGTAAACTAAATGATTTATTATCATTTTCTACTATCAAATCATAAGTTATATTTTTATCTTTACTATTATCCATACCAGTTATAGCCAAATATCCCTTTATTTTAATCTTCTTATCTTCTGTTAAACTCAATTCCTCAAGTGCAAACAAACCATCTTTCTTTATATACTCATTATTAACATTCTCATCCATTAAAGTTATATAAGATGAATGAACATAGCCATAGTTATTATCCCAATTATAATAATCGTTTATTGTAGTATCACGAATAAGATCATCTCTATTTTCATTAAGCAACGCATCTGTTTGAATCTTATACCACGTACTATTACCATCTATAGCTTCACCAGCAACTTTATCAAGTATTACTACAGACATATTAGACACATCATTATAATAAGATTCTAATTTATATAAAGTTAAGGAAGAATTATTTGCTTCTTTCTTTACTGGTACAGGTGTATCAGTTACCTTAATACCAATTTTTACACTTTTATAATCTTTTAAATCACTATAATTATCTATACTGTAATAATATGACGCGATTTTTTCTCCCCAATAAGGATCAGATGCATATTTAACATTAACTCCACTATTTTTATTACCCAAATGACTTCCATAATATCTAGCAACTGCATCCTTTGTTTCTGCAAAACCAGCATTTATCATATAATATGCATGTCTATATATACCATCAGAAACATTTTTATATTTACTTGCAGACTCCATTACACTCGAATCAAATGCATTATGACCAAATATATTATTTTTTGTTCTAGCCAAATAACTTGTTCCCCAACTACTTTCATTTATCGCAGTTGAAAAAGATGTTATAGCATTTACACCATATTTATTCTCTGCATCTATAAAAGTTAATTCTTCACCATATAAAACAGATTTATCCTTTGATGTATAATTTCTCGATTCAAGATAATTCCTTATATTATCTGATGTAATATTTGTCTTACTCCTTACAGGCAAATACATATAATAATTATAATATGGTATCTTATTTACTGCATTTATATTTATACCATTTTTATAATCGTTTAACATACTTTCTAAAGAAGTATAAAAATATATTCCATCATAACTATAATACTTAATCATATTATCATTTTCATCCTTTTGCTTTAAAGAACTTGGTGCAGGTCCCAAAGTAAGTGAAGTTGCATAACAATTATTTGCTGTTATCTTTCTTGATAATCTATGAACTAATTCATTAGAACCATTTACATAATAGTAACTAGGACTTTTTACAACAGACAAGGGAACAATATCAAATCCATCATATCCAGATGCATCAAGATATAATATTGAATCAATCCATCCAGTAACACCTGCTATCATCATTTTTGCTCTACTTTTTTCATTACTATAATCTATTAACGCTGCATCAACACCACCAAACATTCCATGACCATTTATATAAGTATAAGCTCTATTACTCGTTTCCTCTTTATAAACATATGATGTTGTACTAGTAGTTCCTGTGGTATTTAAATCAACTAATGCATACTCACTAGTTAATATATCATTAACATACACCCCATCTGTATTTTTCTTTTCCCCTATTATAACAAGGGTCTTATTTGGTAATGATTTAATTGTTTTCATATAATCAATCGCATCATCATACTTATCAAAACTTTTTAAATACTCTATATTTGTACTATCATAATTCATAGAAACACCATTACTGCATGAAGTAGAAGTTCCTAAATCATTTATATAAACAACATGATAATTACCACTCTCAAAATTAAAAGTAACTAGTGCATAAGCAGGTGCAGTAAATAACAAAAACATAAATAATAAAACATATATAATCTTTTTCATACTACCTCCATACTATACCCAATTATTATAACATTTATATATTTAAAAGTAATCCCTTTAAAGAATTATTTACACAATATATGTAAATAATAATAATAATTTTAGAATTACTAGAACAATATTTAATTTTAAGTTATAATTGATAAGTGCGGAGGCAATATGAAAAAGGTAATGAAAAGAATAAAACGTAAACCAACTTCATTGTTTATGATAATATTTAACATTTTATTTTTATTTAGTTCAATATGCTTAATATATACAATATTAAGAATTGCAAACATTGAAGATTTACTGAGATATATGGCAACATTCCTTATATTTCTATTTATTATTTTTTCTTTTTTAGAAACATTTAAATTAACATTTAAAGGAAAAAATATTGCTATTATTTTATGGGGAATAATATTAGTACTCTTATTTATAGGTGAATCAATTGCTTGTGGTATGATAAATGGTATATATGACAAAGTAAAAAACATATACAAAGAAAACAATACATACTCAACTTCACTTATAGTATTAAGTAACAATAAAATCAATGATATTAAAAATTTTAAAAGTATGAAAATCGGAGTAATAAATGATGAAAATAGTACTGATTATAAAATAGCATATGAAATAATTAAAGAAAATAAACTAGAATCAAGTAATGAAATAGTAAAATATAATTCAACTGGAGAAATTATTAAAGCGCTTTATAATAAAGAAATTGGTGGTTCTTTTGTTCCATCTAATTACGTATCAATGTACACAAATATTGATAAATACAAAAACATAAAAGGAGAAACAAAAGAAATAATATCAAAAACAAAAGTAATAGAAAAATCATCAACTTCATCAAACAAAAAAAGTAATGAACCATTTACAGTTCTATTACTAGGTATGGATTCAACAATGGACGATATAAGTAAAATCACATCATTTAATGCAGATTCAATTATGTTAGTTACATTTAATCCATCAACATATAATGCTACTATATTAAGTATCCCAAGAGATACATATGTACCAATTACATGTATTAAAAATAGTCCTAACAGTAAAGTTACACACTCTGGATGGAATGGCGAATCTTGCGTAATATCAACACTAGAAAAATGGATGGATATAAAAATAGACTATTACGTTAAAGTTAATTTTACTGGTGTTGTTAATTTAGTGGATAAATTAAATGGTGTCGAAATAGATGTTCCATATAGTTTTTGCGAACAAAATTCAAAACGAGAATGGGGTAAAAATACTGTTTACGTAGAAAAAGGAAAACAAATATTAAATGGAGAACAAGTTCTTGCATTCACAAGAAATCGTCATCCAAATCCTGATATGTGTTCAAGCAAATGGACTAATTATTACTCAGATGACATAGTAAGAGGTCAAAATCAACAAATAGCAATGAATGCCATATTAAATAAAATAATTAAAACATCAAATTTAGATACCATATATTCACTTTTAGATGTAGTTGGTAAAAATATAGATACAAATATGAAAGTAGAAGAAATGACATCTTACTACAATGTAATTAAAGATATTGCATTAAATACCATAAATAGCGATAAAGACATAATATCCTTTGAAAGATTATACTTACAAACATACGGAAAAAACTTATATGATCCACTATTAAATTTACCAGGTATGTCAATGCAAATATACTACAAAGATAGTTTTAACGCAGTTACAAAAGAAATGAAAACAAACTTAGCCTTAGAAAAACCAGAAACATACAAAAGCATAAATTTCTCAATTAATAATTTATATAAAGCAACAACAATAGGAAAAGGAAACTTTAATCAAGAAGATATAAAAACTGTACCTAATTTTATAGGAAAAGATAAAAAAGTTGCACTAAATTGGGGTAAAGAAAACAACATAAAGATTATTATAGAAGAAAAAGAAATAGAAACAGGTACTAATAATGCTATTATATCTCAAAGCATTCCATCAACATATATAATTGATAATATAACTTCCAAATCAATAACAATAACTACTGCAAAAGTAACCAAATCTAACATCAACAATAAAGATAAAGATAATAAAGAAGAAGATAATAAAGAAATAAATAATGATAGTAAAAAATATCCAACTGAATAAAGAGCCAGTTCACGAGAGTGTACTGACTCTTTTATTTATGATCCTGCTTTTAGTATGTATGGATCACTACTTGTTCCTTTACCACTCTCTATAAGGATATTAGACTTTAGATATATGGTCGGGAAAGCGGAAAGCGGTTTAGCAGCACCGAAGTTGAAGCCAGTAAGCCCATCACCAACCACAAACCAGACATCGTTAGCATCGAAAGTATTAGCATTAGGCGACAAATACATTGTATAATCTTCCCAAGTACTTCCATAATGCATCCAATTATTATTTTTACATTTATATGGAGATGATTGATCTATCTTTGTATTGCAATCATTTTCACTACTTGCATATGCCCAGTCTGTTACATATGGTAAACCAACATATCCAGTCCATTCTGTTATTCTTGTTACTGTATCATTACACCATTTACTACTACTACATATCTTTCCATTCACGCTTCCTCTTTCTTCTTTGTAAAATTCAACTGTATCTAAAGTTTTTATTGTACTATCATATAAAGTATCATAATTTGGTGCACCTGTGTTCCATGTGTGATTATCTATTAATGATTTTGATAATTCATCTAATGTATTTGTTGGGCATGTTGTTGTTTTATTGTTTTGACCACCATAGCATGTTACTGTTGTTCCCCCATAATACATCTTATTTAAATATTGCATCAAATCAGAACCAGGATAAGAAGTTCCATCTTCATATGTACTTTTTCCCCATTGGTTTATTCCATTTCCATTATTAATAGTTGATTCAGATGAATCCCAAGATAATTTACCTAATGTCTCACTTCTCACTAGTTTTACATTATTTCCAAATACTCCTATTATTCTCCATAATTCATTATTAAATCTTACATAGTTATTTGGATTACTTCCATAATATCTTATGTTTTCATCAGGTGTATTATCTATCTTTAGTCCTTCTCCATCATACTCTAGTAAATTTGTTATATATTCTGTTGCTTTCATTCCATATGTTGGTTTTGTTATTTCTTTTACTTCTGCATTCTCTTTTGTTCCATTTGTTATTTTTAATCCATCAAATTTACCTTTTCCTGTTATATTTACTTTTGCATTTCCTTCACTATCAAAACTAATTATACAACTTGCATAATCTTCATCATTTATCTTTGCTACATCTTTACATGTTATTTCTTCATCTTTTCCTAGTAGTTTATCTGATACTTTCTTCTTTTCTGCACTATCTGCTATTAGTTGTGCTGCATTTTTAAATGAATCTTTTTTTGATGTTTCTATTACATCTAATATCCTTGGTATTGATATTACTAGTATTACTGCTAGTATTACTATTACTGCTAATAATTCTATTAGTGTAAATGCATTTTTCTTTTTTCTCATATTTTATCCTCCTTCTATTTATACTATATGCCTATTATACACACCCCCCCCCCTATGTTTGTCAAGAGAATATTTGTTCTTTTTTTAAATATGAAAAAATCCAGTACAAATTAATGTATGGATTTATATAATTTATTATATTTTTTAGAATCTTCCTCCTCCGGAGCCACCTCCACCAGAGAAGCCACCGCCTCCTCCGCCTCCAGAGAAACCACCACCAAAGCCACCACCTGATGAACTATTTGACGATGCAATTTTACTTTTTGCTTCAGTTACAGCGGCACTAACACTTGTTGCTATACTTCTATTTATTGCATTATTTATAACCCAATAATCTCTCATATTCATTCCACTTATATCATCATTTAAATTAGGTACTTTAACTTCCATTTGTTTTCTTAATTTATCAGCAAGTCCAAATATATTAGCATATACTAAATACTTTTCCCATAATGCAATTTCTGGTAATTCTTTCTCACTAAAAGTTCCAAAATCATTTAAAAAATTCCTAAGTGCATGCCACTTTGTATATAATTCATTGCCATTTGCAGTTCTCTTCTTAAATGCAATTATATAGATAAGAAAAACAAAACTCATTATTAAAGATATATACGAAAGTTTAGTTATTGAAATTACTGAAAAAGATAACATAATTCCAATTACTGCATATAATGCTGGCAATAATTTTTTCGTTCCATTATTTTCATAAAAGTTTTCTTTTTTTGCAATTTCAGTGCATTTATTTATCCATTTATTATATTTTTCTATAAATTTTCTTGCACTAGATTCACTTCTTGAAGTCGTTTTTAAACTATCTAAATCAAACTTAGCACCATCACCATATTCACTTACTAACCACGCTCTTAACCATTTTTCTTCATCTGTTAATTCTTCTTTTAATCCGTTATCATTAAGAATTAACGTATATTTCTTTACATCTTTATTCTTAAATATTCCTTCTTTTGCCATGTATTCTTCTATTTTGAATCCTTTTTTATATATTATATTTAATATAGAAGAAGATAATCCATTACTAGTTATATTCCTAGTCATTAAATATTCTATAGTTTCAGGTGAATGATTAGATGGAAAATCTCTAAAATACTTCCCTGTGAATGTACTTTTATATTCTTTATCATATTTTTTATAAACAACTATGAATACAATTACAGCACCTACCATCCAACCAACAATTGCTAAATTAGATAACATCTGAATTCTAGCCATTCTTTTTTGATACTCTTCTAATTCCTTTTTTTCTCTTTCTCTCTCTTCATTCGCTTCATTTGCTAATCTTGTTTCTTCTTCTACTATACTATTAAGTGCATCTTTATTTGTCTTTTTATTAGTATTAACTAATGAATTATCAAATGCCATTCTTATATCTACTGCCGTATATTGATAATAATCATCTATTGTAAATAACGCATATTCTTTATTTTCATCTAAACTTATATTCCCCCATAATGGTCCATGTGCCCATGCCCTTAATGTTTCTGATTTCTTTGGTAATTTTACTTTTATCTCTACTTTATCTAAGTTCTCTACAAATGAACTTGATAACATATTTAATCTTAATTCTGCTATATCATTATGTTTTACTATTACATTTTTTAATATATATTCTACATAAAATGCCTTATTTCTCCAACTTGGATTATATAACATAAATGTATCTATATTTCCTTTTTGATATGTATATTTTAAACTATCTCCCTTATTTGCATATGTAACCTCATTAAAGCATTCTCCTACATTTTCAATCGGATTATTTTTATCCGCTTCACATACTTTTATTATTTCTAAATCATCCGCACTATAAATACTATTTTCATCATAATATTTATACTTTAATTCTAATTTAAATCCATTATAACTCCCATCTATTGCTATCGCTTCTTTTACATGCAAATCTCCATTTTCTAGTATTTCTATATCTTGATGCATTAAACTTGCATTTACCATAAATGGAAATAATAATATTGACACTAAAAATAACAACTTCTTCATCCTATCACTCCTATGATTAAATTATAACATAATATTTATTCTAAAAAAAGAAAAAATGACATAAGTCATTATCTTCCTCCAGCACCACCTGCTCCTCCTCCACCAAAAGAGCCACCGCCACCTCCTGATGAAGAATAACTAGATGCATATGTCATACTTGTATTACTAATTGTATTTACAAACATAAATGTATCATAATCAAATCCATAATTACTATTTTCTATTATTTCTGGATATAATTTCTTAAATTGTTTTGCTACTTCTTTCGCTATACCAAATATTTGTGCATACATTAAATACTCATCCCATAACTTAACTTCTATTGGTTCTTTTTCTCCTATTTTTGAAAATTCTGTTAAATACTTCTTAAGTCCATACAATTTCTTTCCTTCAGAAATAAACATATCATCTACATACACATTAGTATAAAATAAACCTTTTTTACCTTTTTGTTTTAAATACCCTTCATTAACTAATACATTCCCCTCTTCATTCAATAAATCATCAAACCATTTAATTATTTTATTACTATTTTTCTTACACCATTTTTCAAATTCTTTACTTTCTAAAATATTATCCTTTGATGATTCCTTTAACATATCATATAACTTTTGTTCAATCTCTCTATCAAAAGTACTTTCTCCTAAATTCATTGCTAAATCTTTATTATTTATCTTTGTTATAGATATTTTATCTTCTTTAACCCATTTTAACAATATTGCACCAAATATATCTGTTTTCTTTTTAGTTAAATAATAAGCAACACTTATAAAATATGCCTTATATATATCTTTATTACATGGTATATCTCTAAAATTAGGTAAATTCTTATCCATTTTCCTTTTATTCTTACCAAAATCTAATTTATAATTTCCTACAGCATTAAATGCACTACTACACAACATTATTACAAAAAACATAGTTATACCAAAAAACACAAACATTACTATACCAATTATTTTTTCTACACGTGATTCTTTTTCATACTTTATTGCATTTTCATTTGCCATATCTAAGTAATAACTAAAATCTTCATCTAACTTACTTGATAAATTAAAAGTATTTTTATCAAATTTTACAAGTATAGTAACATATTCACTATCTTTTAAAGAACCATTACTACTAATTTCTATATGACCATCACTATTTCGAACTTCCATACCACCTTTACCATACAAGTAAAATTGAGTATCATCGTCATATTCAAAATCACTATATATATTTACATTAACACTTTTAAATTGTCCACCATTATTATATGGCAAAAGTGTCCAATAAATCATATCTGAATCATTTAAACTTCTTACAAAATTTGTAATCTTATACTTAGATATATATTTATGTCTACCAAAACTAGTTTTACCAAAACATATTTCTATTCCATTTTCTACATAATTAAAACCATTCTTATATTGTTTATCTTCTAAAGAACCATCTACATCCCAATCATCAATAAATGTATATTGCTTATTATCCATAGAAACACTAAAATCACTAAAATCACTACCATCATAATTATAGTACGAATGATAGAACTCACTTCCCATGTCACTAGTTGCATCCCACACCTCTGTCACATATGCATCACCATTTGAATTAATATATATATCCATATCAAAATCATGTACTTCATCTGCACTTGCTATAAACGGAAATACTAGCAACATTAAAAATAATATTTTCTTCATAAAATCACCACTCTGAGTATACCATAGAAAAAGAAAAAAACTTACAAATGTAAGTTTAAAATGAAACCTTAGGTGCATTCTTTGCTTCTTCACCAGCTTCAAAGTATTTAACTTCCTTAAAGTGAAACATAGATGCGATTATATTTGATGGGAACATCTCATATTTATTCATATAAGCAAGAACTGTATCATTATAAAATTGTCTTGCATAAGCAATCTTTTCTTCCACATCCTTTAAATCAGTTTGAAGTTGAATAAAATTCTCATTCGCTTTTAATTCTGGATATGCTTCTGTTAAAACCATCAATCTTCCTAATGCCTTATTCAAATCTCCACTAGCAGCCATTTCCTCTTCAGGAGTTTCTGCAGTTTTAAATTTGTTTCTAGCTTCTATTACAGCATTTAAAGTTTCTTTTTCATGTTTAGCATACCCTTTTACTGTTTCTACAAGATTAGGTATTAAATCAAATCTCTTCTTAAGTTGAACCTCTATTTGAGCCCATTGGTCTCTTACCTTATTTCTTAACACAACTAATTGGTTATATGTACTTGCAATAAACAAAACTATTACTGCTATAACAATCAAAATTATCCACGCCCATGTTGGCATAATATCATCCTCCTTAATAAAAGTATATCACATATTATAATTTTTTTGAATATATATTTATTTATTTGACAGAATAAATATGAAAGGTGTGATTTTATGGATATAAGAAGTTACATAAGAAATAATTTTAAAGATGATGATACAAATACAATAAAAGAATCCATTTGTGAATCAATAAAAAGTAAAGATGAAGTTTTATTACCAGGACTAGGAGTATTTTTTGAACTTTTATGGAACAACTCAAATGAAGAAGAAAAAAATAATATCTTAGAAAAAATTTATAACAATATAAAAAAAGAATAATTGATTATAATACCTTTAAAGTTCACACTAAATAAAAAGAACCAAAATATGGTAAA
>ERZ780226.308-NODE-308-length-47271-cov-6.175576_pt1 | contig 47271 bp, 55 predicted proteins | sample MGYA00511165_ERZ780226 | MGnify/ENA primary metagenome ERZ780226 (study PRJEB29588, sample SAMEA2152373) | human gut metagenome | biome: human gut; feature: human-associated habitat; material: faeces | place: Denmark | collected 2008/2010 ...
GGGAGGGATTCCGCCGTAGTCGGCATTGTAGGAAAATCCAAAAGTTTAGATTTTCTCAAAATGCTTATCTTTTGGTCTTTGGTTCGGAATAGTGTAGTGCTGGCGGTCTATCTATTGTTTTCGGTTGCTTGCTTCTTTACCGTACATGAGCATTAAATGCACTCCTAAAACATCTTCGTTTTCACTTATTTCATAATCAGTTTTAAAATCATATTTCATTGAATTCATGTTTTCTAAATCACTTATATCATTTTTAAATTCTTCTTCTTTGTTTTTTATATATTCAGTTGAATAAGCTAATAAATTTTCATTTTTTACCTTAGGATAATTAATTTCAATCGAGTAATTATCTGTTTCTTGCTTTTCATATAAATTATTTTTAGAGTTACTAAAGCATAAGCTAAAAATTCCAATCATCAAGACTATAATCAAACTTAAAAATATTTTTCCAAATTTTGTTAATCTTCTTTTGTGAATTTTTTTATATTTCATACTACAACACCTCTTCAAATTACTATTTATCTGTAACCATATTATAACACAAAAAAAGCAAACTTTTACATTTGCTCAAAAATTTTTTATATTTTTTATCCATTTATTTCTGTTCCATCCTTGAACTTAAACACTATAGTATCTTTATCTTTAATTGTTGCACTTTCTAGTAAGCTCCCCCACATTAATCCATCAAACTTTTCAAGAAGTCTTGTTTGTTTTTTTAAGGTATTAATATAGTCTTTTATCATCTGATGCTTTGCAGATTGTTTTGATATCTCAATTTCTAATTGTTCATACTTTGCTTTTGTTTCATCATAAGTTTTTATTATCGCATCATATTCTTTTTTATACTTTTCTTGGTTTTGTGCCACCCTTGAATTCATTTCAATAAGCTCTTGTATTTTTTCAACTTGCTCTGCTAGACTATTCTCCAGTTTTTCTTTTTCTTCTGATAATCCTTTTTTGTTGCATATTTTATCAAGTATTCTTTCAAGGTTAGAAATTATCTCATCCTTATTTTCAATCATTGAATTAACTACATTCACAAATCTACTTTCAATATCATCAGACCTTATTGCAGGTGTTTTACAATTTTCCTTTCCAGAATATTTCCTATTGCATTGATACATTATTTTCCTGTACTTATCATTTGAATGCCATACCTTAGCTCCATAGCTACCACCGCATTCTCCACACTTAATTCTTGATGTCAAAATATCAGTTCCACTATATTTACCATTTAGCATCAATCTTCTATCCATTTCTAACCTAACCATCTCAAATGTATCTGGTTCTATAATTGCTGGATGGTTATTTTCAACATAGTATTGTTGTACCTCACCATTATTTATTTTTTGTTTTTTGGTTAAGAAGTCTGGTGTGTAATACTTTTGAAGTAGTGCCTCACCCTTATACTTCTCATTTGTAAGAATACTCCTAACTGTTGAAGCGTGCCACTTTTGTTTATGTCCTGGCGTTTCTATACCATCATTGGTTAAACCTTTTGCTATTGCTACTGCAGTTGATCCTGATAAATATTCACGATATATTCTTCTTACAATTTTAGCTTGTTCTTCATCAATCGCAAGGTTTCCATCTTCTCCCTTCTTATATCCAAGAAAGATACCATATGGAACACTAACTTTTCCATCAGCAAATCTTTTTCTATGTCCCCATTTTACGTTTTCAGATATAGACCTACTTTCTTCTTGTGCTAGAGAACTCATTATTGTAAGCAATAACTCGCCTTTACCATCAAATGTCCAGATGTTCTCTTTTTCAAAATAACACTCACATCCTATGTCTTTTAACTTTCTAATTGTCGTTAAACTGTCTACAGTATTTCTAGCAAATCTTGAAACCGACTTTGTAATGATTAAATCTATATTACCAGCCATTGCACTTTCAACCATTTTATTAAATCCTTCACGACGTTTTGTTGATGTCCCACTAATACCCTCATCAGTATACACATCTACAAATTCCCAATCACTTCTTGATTTTATATAATTTGTATAATAATCAACTTGTGCCTCATAACTTGTTAGCTGCTCTTCTTGGTCGGTTGAAACCCTGGCATATGCAGCAACTCTTCTTTTCTTATTATTAGTAATAGGTGTTGAATTAAATAAATTAACTGTTGCTGGTATCGCTCTTACACTTTTTGGCATTTTTTCTCTCCTCCATTGTTTTCAATCTTTTTTCTAAAGTTATACGCTTTCTTTCTTCAGTCCATCCCCTTTGTCTTGCTGTTGAATGCCACTCTTGTTTTATCATTCTTCCATCGTAGAAATAGAACTCGAGCATATCATCACCAATAGGTACAACTTTTTCTATATTTTCGTCAAATAAATCTGAATCGAATTCATCCCAACCTAATGCATTACAAGTTGCAATTTTTAACTCTTCTTCTGGTATAACTTTTGCACCACAATACCTTGCTCCTTTTTCACTCTTAGTCAAACAAACCCAAACATAATAAGTATAGTCTTTACCTAGTCTATTTTTCTTACCACTCCTTCTATAGTTTTTACCGCATAAAGGGCATTTAACTTTTGAAGTAAAACAAGTAGTATGTAATGATTGATTTGCTCTTTGTCCTAGTTTTCTTCTTCTTTCAAACTCCTTTTGTACTGCTTCATATTGTTTCATTGAGATAATTGCCTCATGACTATTTTCTACAAAATATTGTGTAAGTTCTCCATTATTCTTTTTTTCTTTTTTTACTAATGGATCAACAATATAATATTTTTGGAGTAATAAATTACCAGTATAAGTAATATTACATAAAATTTCATGAACACTTGATGGACTAAACTTTCCACCTTTATACGCTTTATATCCTAGCTCATTAAGTTCACTCGCTACCTTTTGATATGCTTTATTTTGCAGATAATTATCATAAATATATCTAACTACCTCAGCTTCTTCTGGCACTATTTCAAGTTTTTTATTTATCCATCTATAGCCATAAATGATAAACCCACCATTAGGTATTCCTTTTTCAAATTTTTTTCTAATTCCCCATTTAACATTGTTACTAATAGAAATAGTTTCTTCCTGTGCAAATGAAGCAAGTATTGAAAGCATAAGTTCTCCATCGCCAGTTAATGAATTGATGTTTTCTTTCTCAAATCTAACTTCAATACCTAACTCTTTTAAATGTCTTACTACCTTTAAAAGGTCAACAGTGTTTCTGGCAAATCTTGAAACAGACTTTGTAAGAATAATGTCTATTTTACCTTCCTCACAATCTTGTAATAATCTTTTAAAATCATTACGTTTTTCAATTCCAGTACCACTTATACCTAAATCAGCATAAACTCCCGCAAATTCCCACTCTGGATTTTTTTGTATTAATTCGTTGTAATAACTAACTTGAGCAGAATAAGAATGTAGAGTTCTTCCTCTTTCAACTGATACTCTTGCATAAGCAGCTACTCTTTTAAACTTAGGAAGGTCTATGCTTTTTGTTTCTAATTTTGTTATTTTACGCATTTCATAACCTCCAATTTTATCATTACTATATATCACTCTAAATGATGTATATATCAAGTATTATTGGGATATTTCAAAGAATAATCCACTTATTTTTGGAGTATATTTTTCTTTTAATTCATCCATTATTTGATTGTATTCTTCAATAGAAATAATCCTTTTATCTAACATTTCTTTTATATAGTTCATTGTAATTTGATAAGCTATTTCGTTTTTAATTTTCATCTGATGCCACCACCTTACACTTACTTTTGTAGTAACACTCTCTGGAACAATACTTCCTATTTCTTGATGGATACTCAAAATATTCTTTATTGCATATTTTGCAATTAAATTTTTCTGGAACTAATCTGCGTTGCTTATCTTTATGAAGACTCCAATAAACCTTGCAACAACTATCAGAACAGAATACTTTATTCTTTCTCCCTGCTATTTGGTAGAACTTCTTTCCACATTGTTTGCACACTTGGAGATTATCTTTTCCCTTTAATTGTTTTCCAGTTTTAATGTATCCTGCTATATTTTCCTTTTTACAAAAGGATCTAATTGTATTTGGAGAAATTTCTAGCAAAGATGATATTCTTAAATACCCATATCCTTGACTTCTTAACTTTCTAATTTTTTGTCTTTGTATTTCATCCATTGACTATTACCTCCTAAATAACAGTCAAAAATTAGTATGCGATTTTTAACCTATAAACAAAAAAAATAGCTTTTATCATCACTTGACTTTTAATAAAGAAAGAGTGATATATAAAAGCTAGGAGGATTAATTTTATGTATGATGAAATAAATCAAAATAAATTTGTGCTTGATTGCGAACGTTATATTGAAGAGAATGTTGCAGCACCTTATATTGCATTTTATCTGGCAAGAGGTTATTCATTAGATGTTCTTGGCACGTCATCATTGAAACAGCATTTTAATTCGGCAGCAGATGTTTTCAATATCTATTTTGAAAATACTGATAAAGTTATCACTGATATAAAACAAATATTGAAAGAAAAGTATAAATTAGAAATAGTTGAAGAAAATCCATTAAAATTAAAAGAGATATGATTTTGCTTTCATATCTCTTTATTCTTCAAAAAATTTTTCAATACTGACATCTAAAACTATGGATATCTTATATAGGGTTGTTAATGATATATTGTTTCTATCATTTTCAGATTCAATCCTTTTCAAATGATCAGGAGTTACATCCACAGCTTCAGCTAAATCCATCAGTCTTACATTCTTTTCGTTTCTATACTTTTTAATATTTTGGCATATGACTGACTTGATGTTTTTATTGAAATTATATTCTTTCATATCAATCACCCTAATAGATATTATTCCATTTTTTTTACAAAAAATAAGTGACCTTTCGTGCCGAATTTCCATTTTTATGGTATACTATTTATGAATCAAGCAAAAAAGGAAAGGAGTAATTGTATGGACTATGAAAAATTGTCTAAAGAAGAGCTAATCGAAGCACTAAAAGAATCACAAGATTTAAACAAAAAACTTTTAGATTTAATGGAAATACAAAATAATAAATTTACCGAAATTTCCATCAAAGCATTAGAAGAACAAATTAAATCAAGACATAATTTTTTAGCAGAGTTAGAACAAAGTGAACCTCCTAAACTTTTTAAATCTTTACATCGTGATTGGGAAAACAAAGTTCACTACACAAAAAAAGACATTGAAGAATTAGACAAAAAATTATTTGAAGACTATACCGAGTATGGAGAGTTCATTGAAAAAATGAGCAAAAAAAATAAGGACAGCGAATAAGCTGCCCTTTTGTTATGGTATTAATAATTTTTGACCTACGCTTATGATGTTTGGATTTGCTATATTATTAGCTCTTGCTATCTCTGGATATTTGTTTCCATCACCATAATATTTTTTAGCGATAGCCCATAAAGTATCACCCTTTACTACTGTGTGATATTTTGCAGATGGTTTTGGTGTAACTCCTAATCTAGCATTTACTATTGATTGAATTACAGCATAATCATAACCTGCATTAGTAAGTGCATTTTTTCTATCAGCACCATTACCCCAATTTCCATTAATGACTTCTGTGGCAATTTCATCATTGCTCTTTTTTGTTGGCTCGACTTTTGGAGTTTCTGGTGTTCCTTTTGAATAACCATTTAATCCAGCTTTTTTAATTATAGTTGGATAATCTTTATATGCATAATCTGTATCAACTCTCATTCCAGAAATATAACCACTTGATGAATTTTGCCACAAACCATAATCACCATATCTAAATGATGGTTTATTACTTGTCCATACTGCTAACCATTTATCATACATATATAATTTTGCAGTATCTATGAAGTTATTAAAATAATTACTATTAGCATAAATACCTACATAGTACCCTTTGCCTTCTAAGTATTCACAGAAACCTTTTATTGCCTCTGCCATTCTTGATTTTCCTATTTGTTGATGTCTATTTTCTTCAACATCTATATAAATAGGATATTCAAATTGCTTTCCTTTCAAACAATTATTATATAAGTATTCCGCTTCTGCTCTTCCTTTTTCATAAGTATTAGCACAGCTATACCAATAAGCACCTACTGGTATTCCTCTTGCTTTTGATTTACTATAAAAATCTTCAAAGCAACTATCTTTATTTTTATTAGTGCCATCTCCACCCCAACCAGTAAATCCAGCTCTTAAAATTAAAAAATCAACTTTTGACTTTATCTCATCAAAGTTGATTCCTTTTTGGTATGAAGATATATCTAAACCTTTTCTTTCCATACTATTCTCCTCCATTCTTATTTTTTAATTGTTCCAAGGTTTCCATTATTACCTTAGGTAGTGGCAATCCCATAGAGCCCCAATTCTCTAAAATTGAAATCCCTTCGTTTGCTACAAAAAAATAGATTACAAGAGTTCTAATTGCACCAGTTTCTCCAGTTATTCTGTCTAACTGAACTGATAAAGCAACTATTATCAAGTAACCTATTTTCTTTACTATTCCTTTAGCACCTATGATGCTATTGAGCTTTTTCTTTGTTATTGCCTCACATACTCCTGTAATATAATCGAGTAATATGAAAACTAACAATGTTTTAAGTGCCACATCTAAACCTCCTAAAAAGTACACTACTGTTGTCAGTACCGTACCAGTTATAAAATTAAAAATTGATTTCATTTTTTCCTCCTATCTCTGAATATATGACAAACTACACGAAGTCCCAGATGGTTCACTCGCTGACAATTCCCACTTCGGTGTTACTGTAACTCTCTCCGAAACATTCGCAATATAATTAGGCTTACAATAAGTCTGCGTACTATATATCCATAAATCATAATCCGTATTAGATTTACTTATTACTTTTATATTAGTATTACTTGTATTAAAAGATGTTTCTAATGGATACAATATCGCATTACAGCCTAATCGACCATCATTACTCCCTGTCCACCCTAACTGCATTATTAAATCAATATAAGCATTTTGATTTGTGTTACCATTATTTCCTGCACCTATAAATATCTTGAAATAAGCAAATTCTCCTTGGTTATGATTATCGAATTTAAAATTACATATTTTTACCCAGTTTTTATTATTCATAGCCCCCGTATTCATTTTAGTTTCTTGAAACTTATCTTTGAAATTGTGCTTGTTATGGCTAATGCTAGAGGTATCAAGATATGTATTATTTCTAAATTTAATTGCTTTACTCATGCAGTTCGCCTCCATGTATATATTTGTGCATCTGTAACAATAAATCCACTAACTGATATATTACGGATATTCCATTGATTCGATGCACCTGTAACTTGATATTTTAAATTGCATCCTGGATTTGAATATCCCATGGTAGTTTCTTGAGTTATATCTGACTCTTTAAAAAACTTACTTGATCCAATTATCCTAAAAGTTTCAGACGACCATGTTCCTGTACTCGATGTAGCAATATTATTAAGATATATTGTTATCCTATTATCTCCACCTGTTCTTCCTTGGAATGTTATTCTATATTCTTTATGACATCCACTTGGGACAGATATATTGCTAAATAAACCATTTATTAATTCGTAACCATATGCACCTATTAAATTTGTTTTACCAACATTTCCACTACCACTTATTTCATCATATAAAACTTGAGTTCCTATTTGTTGCCTTTCATATCCACTATGAACCAATGTCCAAGTACCATCAAAAATTGTCGATGGATTTGTATTTGATGTAGATTTATAAATAGCACCAACTGGCATATAAGCACATAGATAGATGTGTTCATTGTTTTTATTCTTAAATCTAATACCTTTACTCATGCAGTTCGCCTCCACATATATACCGCCATGTATGGTGGCAGCGAATTAGTATTTGTAGTTTTTGCATATACACTATATTTAGCTGAAGATTGTGATTTACTTGATGATTCTACACCTGTGTTTCCAACACCTGTATCAGGTACTCCCGAATCACTAGCACCATTTTTCCAAGCACCAGATTCATAGTCATATAAACTAATGGCATTATTATCTTCTCCAATTAAAGCACCATAATATGGATGAAAACCCACTCTATATCCATGGTTATGTGATGTACTTCCTCCTGTAGAATTAACTGAATAAGAATTTCCAGCTCCTACTAAAAATCTATCTTTTATTTGTACCCAAGTTCCTCCAAAAAAAGAACTTGGATTAACATTATTTACTGATAAATAAATACTTCCAACTGGATAATATGGACAAGGATATATTTTTTCGCCTGACTTATTTTTAAATTGAATAGCTTTACTCATATTACCTCCTAATAACCAATTGCAAACCAATATAAAGTAAAAGAAACTGTGCCATACTTGTCAGATGTACTTTTTACATTAGCAGTAAATCCTGATTTTGACGGGTTGATTACTCCTACTCCTGATGTAAATCTTTGTACTCCATATCCAACATCACTCATCGTGGTTTGTATATTTAATACGTTATTTGGAAAAGTAATGTTATAACTTACATCAACTTTTTGTTCTGTCGATGTAATATTAGAGATTGATTTCGCTCCCCATTGTAGAATTAAGCCATTAAGAAGTTTTGTATAACCATTTTGGCTTTTATTGTTATAGTTAATTGTGTCTTTCATAACACTTTTCTCATGCACTATTCCCGAAGTATCCAAATATGTATTATTTTTAAACTTAATTGACTTACTCATAAATACCTCCTACCAAGTCGAAACAACATCGTATTCCAGAAATTCTATTCCATTAACCTCTAATGACTCGGCTTTTGCTGGAAAGCAATTGACACCTACTGATAACTTTTTTGTATCTACAAATAAGATGAACTTCCCTTTTGCTAATGTTAGGTTATAAGTTGTTGTTCCAAACGAGTCTTTTAATATTACTTTATAATCCCATGCATAGTTCTTATCCTTAGACATTGTCACTTTAGTGTTATTACTTATTGTAGCTAATGACGAGTATGAACTATCTGTTGTTTTCTTATATTGATATTGAATTGTTAATTTATTTTTAGAGTTAACACTTGAAAACGATGCATTAACCGTTAGATATGTCTCATTTTCATAATTGTTTTTTCTTTTCAAAGATATTACAGCAGTAGGCAATGACCACGCTAAAAAAGTAACAGTCTTAGTAGCTGTAGTTGTATTACCTCTACTATCTGTTACTTTTACTGATAACGTTAAGTTGTTTGATGAATTAATAGTTCCAAAGTCAATATTACCTGCACTTGTTATGCTTTTAGTTACATTATTTATTGTTGCATCATATTTAGTGATGGTTGCACCTTTCTTTGCAGTTGCACTTGTAATCGTTACTAATAACTTAGATAAACTTTGAACCAATTGTTGGTTGTTTCCTGTGACAGCTGTAGTAGTGCTATTATTGTCCTTGTAAGAAATATTACTTGATGAAAAGGTTGGATTTCCATTTACTATTGATAGTTTCTTTGTAATGGTTGAATAGAATGTGTTTCCACCTATTATTGTTCTAACATAAAAAGTAACATTTCTACTATTACTCGTCGTACAAGCATTCCTTAAAACATTCCTTTCAGCCTCTGTTAAGTTAAATGTATAGGATGAGCCAGTTTTAGAAATACCTCTATATGCAACATCATCTTTTGAACCTGTTAATGATATACAAGCATCTAAGTTTGATACACTATTTCCTGCAGGATTTGAATAGCCAATCGAAGGATTTTGTTCATCATTAAAGTCTGGTGCTGATGTCAAATTAGCTTGTCTTGGAATATTAGTTAATGCCCATGATCCGCTTCCACTAACATTTCTTGCATAAGTATAAATACCTGCTTCTACACTTGCACTAAATGATTTTGATCCATCTGAATTATGTCCTATAGTTGCCTGTCCACTCGCTACCGTTGTTCCATTGTATAGTGAAATTCTATCGTTTTGTCCTGTTTCATATACTGTACTTCCATTAATAACTACTTTGAAATTACCTGCTTTGTACCAATTTGTTGTTGATCCTCCTGCACCTTTTACATCCCAATTGATTACTGTTCTATTATTTCCTATATCCTGTGAAGCTATGCTCCAGTTAAATGTTAAATACCTGCCACTATAACTACTTGTATTAAATGAACCACTACTTGCCATCAAATCACCTCCTATGTTAATGGAACTATTCCAATTCCTGTATTATCTGTTGTTTGTATTCCTAGCCATCTTGCTAGACCACACAATGTTATTTCTTCTTCAATTACTGATTTCTTCATATGGAACTCATCACCATTCATCCAGAAAACTTTAGCACCTGTATGGTCATACCCAGTAAATTCTTCTGGATTGATTACAACTCTACTTCCATCTTTTCCATAAATGCATATTCCATTTTCATCGAATGTTCCAATTAGTCTGTTTGAAACATCATAGATTTCAATTCTACCAGCCTCATTAATTTTTGCACCGACTTTGAAAGTACCACCTTTTACTTGATTTGCAGTCATATTGATAACATTGATATTTTGCATATCTAAAGTTCCATCAATTAACCAAGCTGAATTAAATCTTCCATTTATTCCTGTATTAGAGAATCCTATTCCTTGAGCGTTAATCATCATTACATTTGTTGCTGTTTCTTTTGGAAGTCTATCAACAACCAAAATCCTATCGCCTTCATAAATAACATAGCTGTTTCCTAATTTTCCCCATATTTTAGATGTTGCCTCATTTAGCTCGTTTTCTAATGTTACTCTTACTACTTCATTTGCTGATGTTATTTGTTCTTTTGTATCTACTTTGATTGTTTTTACAAGATCCTTTAATTTTGATTTAAAGTTTCCAAACTCTATCTCTGTGTATTTATCTCGAATACAATCGTATTTCAATGAGATTACATTTGTTGTTATTTTTATACCAAGTTTTTCATGTTCTACTTCGATTACATCACCTAAATCTATTACGCCTTCTATGTGAGCTTTCACTTTATAATTACATTTGAAGTACTGATTTTCCTCAAGGTATGCTATTGCTTGAGTTCTTAAATCAGATATTAATGCCTCTCTATACTCATCTTCTTTTAGGTTTCCATCTTCATCTTTGTAATCATCTTGATTTATATCCTGGTCAAATTTAATAACTTTTGTATAAGGAATTGAATATTGCATTGCTGATTCAAGATAAACCTCTGGCAAAGTTATTCCATCATAACCAACTGGGAGTATTTTTGTTACTACATTATCCCAGTTTTCTTTAACCTCTATGTCAGTTGAGTTTTTTCCATACTTAATTACAATGCCTCTGTCAGCTCCTATTGTTTCTTTTACTCCAATAACCCAGTTATCTCTATATAAGTGTCCTCCCCATTTTTCAACAACGATTGAGATTGCCTCTTCTAAACTTTTTCTAATCACTCTAGTAGAATTAATCCTTGTAATATCTGATATTGTTGTAAAAGGTGTACCAACATCACAAGCACTATTTAAATGATCCAATGCATCATTGCAATTTTTATCAACGACATTTGAATCAACGATTACATAGTTTTGAGAGTCTTTCCAAAGATGATATCCTTTTACAGATACTTTGGTGTTTTTCTTTTCTGGATTAGTTAATCTAAATCCTTGCTCTCCCCATCTTGTTTTTGCTCTTATAATCATTCCTTCTTGAAGATATGGTAAGTCTTCAATTGATGATTCAATAGTTATATAGTAGTCGCCATTGTCTTCTATAAAGACTTCTGCTTTATTAGGATGTAATATTTTTAATCCATTGTGGTCAAATAATCTCTCGTCTGCATCATAAACTTTAATCATTACAACCACCTCGACTTCGGTTCAATTTCTATTTTGGTTAAAGTTCCTGTCCAAGAAATAGTATTATTTCCTACTTCTAGTTTTGGAAATTCTCCAAGCATATTTCTATTCTTATAAACTCCTTCCAAATATGCCTCTTCTTTTAAGCTATCAACTATTACTTTGTTTTCTCCATTTGGGAATGTATATTTAAATATGTTTATTCCATTAACTGCTATTTCAATTGTTCCAGAACCTTCAAGCATAAAAATAGGCTTAGAAACTTCTAAGCCTTTATTTTCAACTTCAACTGATGTTTGAGTAGTAATACTTAAACTAACCTTGCTTTCATCTTTTAAATACTTGTATGGTTGAACATGAAATTTAACTGTTGCCTTTCTAATTTGTAACAGTCTTTCATAATCTACATCATCAAATATACTAGCAATATACACTTTATCTGGTTCATCGCTTAATATGAGCTCACCATCTCCTGTGAAGTATTTTATTACTTCATCAATATCATAATTTCTAGCTAGTCCTATTCCTACATTTTTTGTATAACTTTCATATCCTACTTTTTCTATAATATCTCCATCTCTACCATCGATTTCGATTTTATCTACTTTCATTTTTGGTTTAGTAATTGGTGGCGTATTTGTGATAATAAGTCCTTCTATTTCTTTACTTGATTTATTTTTCCATGTTATTTCTGCCATTATCCATACACCACCTTTTCTACATTATCAATTACTAATTCTCCAAACACGTCTTCTGATATTCTTATACTCATACCATTTAGAGCTTGTTGAAAAGCACTAACCAAATTATCTTTTGAATATGAGTCAGCATTCATTCCAATATTATCTACATCAGCAGTCATACCAACATTGAAGTCAGTAGGAATTGCATCTTCCATCATATCAGAAACATTATTCATTTCTTGAGTAAAACCTTCTCCTAAACCTAAAGCAAGATTTGAACCAATCTCGTCTCTAAATACTCTTGATGGAGAATGAATACCAAAGAAACTTTTAATACCATTAAGAATTGACTTACCAAAACCTTTGATTTTATCAAGCACCCAATCTTTAGCATTATTGATACCATTCCATAAACCTTGAATTAAGTTTTTACCTACTTCAGCTAATGACCCTATACCATTTTTAAATCCATTAACTAATGCAGATACGATTTGTGGTACTGCTTTTACTATTTCTACAATGATTGTAGGCAAGTTCTTAATCAATGCAACAAATAACTGAACTCCTGCCATTATAATTTTATCGATGTTCCCAATTAAGGCATTAACTATTCCAGTTATTATTTTTGGTATAGCATTTACAATGGTTGTTATAATTTGAGGAAGTGCTTGTATAAGTGCAATAAGTAAATCGATACCTGCTTGAATAATAAGAGGTATTGACTCCATCAAAGCAGTAAGTAACCCATCAATTATTTGTGGTATTGCCTCAATTATTGTTTTTATAATGTCTGGCAAAGCACCAATTAACGATGTAAGAAGTTCTATTCCAGTTTGAATTATTTGTGGTATTGAATTTAATAAAAATGTCACGATACCATTTATAATTTCTGGAAGTGCTGCTATAAGAATTGGAAGTGCAGTGATTAATCCTTGTGCTAGTCCCATTATCAATTGAAGTGCTGCATCCAAAAGCATCGGTAGGTTTTCAATTAAGCCATTAACAATTGTGATAATTGCTTGAACTGCAGTTGGTATTAATGTAGGTAGTAACTCTCCTATTCCTTCTATTAAAGAAGTAAATATAACTACAATTGCATCCATTAATAGTGGTAGGTTTTCCACCAATGTTTCTATTATTGTGGTTAATGCCGTAACTACGGTTGGAATAAGCTCTGGAATTAAATTCAATATAGTTTCAAGTAAACTAGAAAAAAGTTCTGTGACTGCCTCTAATAAGGTTGGCAACATTTGACCTATTGCACCTAAAAGAGCATCCAGAACCGTTGGTAGAACTGATACTATATTATTTAAAACTGGAGTTATATTTTTAATAACCGTATTTAATGAGTCAGCTAGGTTTTTAACCAAAACTTGCATATCTGCATCAGCATTACCAAATCCAGTTAGTAAATTTTCAAATGCACTTTTCATAGCATTTGCTGATCCTGATATTGTCTTTTCAGCCTCTGCCGCTGTAGTACCTGTTATTCCCATTTCAGTTTGAATAACATGAATTGCACTATAAACATCATTTAAGTTAGAGATGTCATATTTAACACCACTGATTTTCTCGGCATCTTTCAATAACCTTTCCATTTCAGTTTTAGTACCACCATATCCTAATTTTAAGTTATCCAACATTGTATAGTTTTGTTTTGCGAAACCTTGGTATGCACTTTGAATTAAGGACATATCAGTACCCATCTTATTAGCGTTATCTGACATATCAACTATGGCTTGATTTGCTGCTCTTGCTGCTGCCTCAGTATCTCCATTTAATGATGATATTAAACTAGCACTAAAAGATGTAACTGTATTCATATATTCATTTGCAGAAAGTCCTGCTGTTTTATAAGCATTGTTGGCGTCATTAAAAACTTGTTTTTGTGCTGCAAGAAGTGAGTTATATTTTCCTTCTACTTCTCCTACACTTTTACCAACACTTGCTGCATACTCTTCAACCGAAGATGCCTCTGTACCAAATAGAGTTTTAACACCACCTTCAAGCTGTTCAAATTCTGCATAAGCTGATACAACTTTAGATGCTAGAGCAACTGCCGCAGCTCCTGCCGCAACAGCTACTGCTCCCATTGTTGCACCTATTCCTTTTAAGACTGAACCTAGTTTTTCAAACTTGCCATTGCTATTTTCAGCTTTATTTCCTGCATCATCTATATCATTTCCCATCTTATCTGCACTTTTAGATACATCGTCCATTTCAGTTCCAGCACTATCAAGTGCAGCCTCGTTGGTTTTCAACTCTTTTTCCATAGAATTTAATTCAGCAGTAGCGTTATTTAATTTAATTTGCCATTCTTGAGTTCTTTTATCATTTTCTCCAAAAGACTCGGAAGAGTTATTTAAGGCATTTTTTAATAATTCTATTTTTTGTTTTTGTGTATCTATTTCCTTATTTAACACCTGGTTTTTAGCTGTTAATGATTGTATAGAAGTATCGTTTTTACTGAATTGGGATTCAACTAACTTCATTTCAGATCCTAGAACTTTAAAACTTTGATTGATACTATAAAGAGCACTTTTGAATTCCTTTTCTCCCTCGACACCAATCTTCAATCCGAAATTATCTGCCATTATAACTCACCTCCTTAAATCCCATCTGGAATAATATCGTCTATAAAGACCTCTCTTTTTGGTTTAGCTATTCCATTAAATTGTCTATGGCATTCCCATAAATCTAGTAATAATCCAAAAGGCATAAGCCATACTTCGTCATAAGATAGATTTAGATGAGCTAAACCGTAATATAAAAGTCGAGTAAATAATTCTTCATCACTTACTCGACTTCCACGTTTTTTGAATTTTCTTCACTTTCAATATTTCTTTTTGTTCCTTTATATAAACAATCTGTTATCGCTTGTTTATAATCAGCTAAATCAAATGGAGTTGTTAAGACTTCAACTTCTTCTTCAGTTAATAACTCTTTTTGATTATCTTTGTTTTTAATGTTATGAATTAAAATTGATTGATTTGCTAAAAGACATATAAGCCATACTATTTCTCCTAGAGCCATTTCAAAGTTTTCAGCCTTCATTAGTTTATCTCCTAAATTCTCTAAACCACCATATCTTCCTGCTATCTCCTTTGTTGCTTTTGTTGTTAAGATTAGCTCATATTCCTTATCACCAACTTTAATTTTACTTACTCTATCAGTTTCCATTACTTACCTCCAGTTTCTATTTTCCACTAGTTTGTGTACTTGTTGTTGCATATGTAGGCTCGTATACAGAGTTGTACCAATCATTTATAGTTGCTGCTGTTACACCTGTATCACCTTCAGTTACTTCTGCTTTCCAAGGATGTTTTCCATTTGCATCTGGTTTATTTCTGCATAATACTGTACCTTCAATTGATGGTGTAGAGAATGTAATTGAATCACCTTTTGTTGCAAGACTTGCTGCAGGTATTCCAAACTTAACTCTATATAACCAATAATATTTATATTTACCATTTGATTTTTTTGCTCTAAATCCAATTGCAACAGGACTTCCAGCATCTTGACCACCTGATATCAAAACATTATTTTTATCTACTTGAGCTCCTGTTAAATCCGCTGCCACACTAATTCCAATATCATCAACACCTAGTGTTAAAGTACCACTTTTAAATTCCTTTACTATTTCTGCTGCAACATCATCAGCATAAAGAGTTGCCTCTGCAAGCTCTACAGATAATTCAGCAGATATAGCTTTTGCAAGGACAGTTGGTGTAGCATATGTTTCATTACCAGATGCATCTTCTGTAATTTTTGAATAATATAATTTATCTAAACCTATTGTAGCCATTTACATTTCCTCCATTTCATAATATTTTGCTACGTCTATGTTGTAATGATGAAATCCAGTATCGTTTTCATATTCAACATATCGTTTATCTGTTATCGTAAAGTTGTTATTTAATAAGCCCTTTACGATTTTCTTTTTTAATTGCATATAGTTTCCTTTTGTAAAAATAGATAGTCTTACTTCTGATGTTTCATACTTTGGTTTGTCATCACAAAATAATGAAAAGTTATCTGATATAGGAACTAAAACAACATACTCATCTAATGCTTTGTCGCTTAATTTAGCTGTTTCAGTTTGTATCGACATATCACTCAAAAGTGTATTTAATTCGGATAATACTGTCATATGTTGTTTACCTCCTTATCAAATGTTGATTTCATTACTTCTATGCATTTTGCTTTTGATGATGCTTTTGCAGGTTTCATAAATGGTTTAGCAACTTGACCTGATTTTCCATATTCAATAATATTGGCTAATTTTGCGTTGCTAGTTCCATCTCTTCTTGTTTCTGCAAATCCAACTTTAATATTGTAATTTCCATTCCTATCAAGCCTTACTTCTGATAGTCCTAATGCTCCCTCAAGCTCTCCTGTGGATCTTGATTTGTATTTTGTACCACTCCCTACTACTGAACTTAAATTGCTTTTTACTTTTGAAAGAACTACCTCTCCTCCAGCTTTTAGCATCTTTTCACAAATTTCATCAGTCTTATTTCCAAGCTTTGATAATTTTTGTAGATATTCTTCAGGTAATTGCACATAAGCCTTAGCCATTTTGAATCACCTTCTTTGCTAGAATTTCAATATACATATTTTTTCCTTTAACATCTTCAATTGAAGTAATTTCAAAGTTCTCATCATCACATAAAATAGTCATATCAGTTGAGAGTTTTGTTCCTGGAATAGCACGAATAATAAAGAGGTCAGTCGCCTCAGTAAAAGTAGTTCTATTTGCCCACTTTTCACTTCCGTGTCTGCCCTCTCTATATCCTCTAACTCTTGCAACTGTTATTTCTTGTTTTGTTGAGAAACCATCTTCATCCTTTACATTTTGGATACTTTTTATTTCAATAAATTTATTCATTTTACCAAAGCTCATGGGCTACACCTTCCAATCTCTATTAAGTCTTAATAGTAGATTTACTGTGTTCCATACTTGGCTTGATGCATTTACATTGTCAGCAAAGAAACCACCAGTTGAGCCATCTCTACTTTCATAGAAATGACTTACAAGCATAATAATTGCTTGTTTTGTTGTTTCTGACATTTCATGTTCTTGATAGTATCCTTCTTCTATATGCTGATAGCTTTCTGCATAAGAGATTGCAGCAGTGATGAATTGTTTTAGTAATTCATCATCTACTGAATGTTCTAATATAAGATTTTGTTTTACTTTAATTAATAACTCTTCAATCACTGCTATTTACCTCCATTCACTATTTTGTAGTAGTTGTTTTTTCAGCAACAACTTTTAAGATTTGAACTGCCTCTGGAAGTACTAATTTTCCATCAACTCTTTCTTTTGCAACATAACCAATCATTCCATTACCAGCGAATAATTCTGTTAATTGTTTGAATGATCTTACACCTCTATCACCAATGTTGTAATAACTAAAATCACCAAATGCAATTGAGTCTTCTGGTGCATATTGAGAAGTATATACTGGATAACCAAGTAATCTATCTGGTTCTCCTTGTACTAATGATGGTTGCCACATATATGCTCCATTTCCATCTTTGTAAGTTCTAATTGTTGCTATCATTTTGTCATTCATAATAAATGCAGCATTTTTTCTATATGCTCTTTTTAAGTTATATACAAGTTCTATAATTGCATCTGCTCCTGTTGTTTTTGCTGTTATATAAGTACCACCACCAGTTGTTGCAAATATACCTGTAGGTTGTCCTTCTCCTGTTCCATTTAAAAACGCATTCTCTTCAGCATTTCCGATTGCCTTACCAAAGCTATCAATCAAGAAATTCTCTAAACCGAATGCGTTATCATATAATAATTCTTCTGTTACTTTAACTGCAACGTGTAATTTATGTGCATCTAGGATTTTTTGGTCGAATGCTGCTTCTCCAAAAGATAAAGTGTCACCTTCTTCAATCCAAGCTGCTGCAGGTGCAGTACTTGCAATATTTATTTTGTGTTCTCCACTTGTTTTAATATTTGTAGCTAAACTACGAACAATATTATTTTCTTCTAATTTTTGGATTAATCTAGTGTCATATTCATCTGGTACTAAATATCCTCCATCTGCATCTACACCTTCTTGTAAGACATTTGATACTTGTCTAAAGTTTGAACGTAATGCAGTTAACATTGCATCTTTATATTCATTTGATGCTCTTCCTGTTTTTACTTCGTTATCAACTTTTGATGGTCTTGTAACGATAGGAGTATTAACAGGTTTATTTAATTCATTCTCCATATTTTCCATTGCCTCCATTCTTTCAATTTCCTTACTATAGTTTTTAATTTTTTCTTCCATTGAGTTATAAGTTTCAGCATCTTCTTTTGAAAGAAGTCCGTCCTTATCTCTTTTACTTTCTACAAAGGCTTTAGCACCTTCCCAAGCTTTATTTCTGGCTTCTCTTAATTCTAAAATAGTCATTTTTATTACCTCCAATTTCTTATTAATTCCAGACGTTCTAATAAACTGTCTGATGTTATTTCATTTTTTGTTTTCTGTGATATCTTGCACTTTTCTGCCATCTTCTCAATTAATGAGTTAGTAACAGATGCACGAGAAAACGTCATGCTTACATTAGGAACTTCAAGCTCATCCTCTTCTGTGTTTCTTTGCATTATTTCATCTGCAAATCCAAGTTCAATGGCACTATTAGCGTCCATCCATGTTTCAGCATCCATAAGATGTGATAACCTTGCTCTTGATAAGCCTGTTTTAATTTCATATGCATTGATGATTGATTCCTTAACTTCATCAAGCATAGCTATGGCTTTTTGCATTTCAGCTGTATCTCCTGCTGCTATTGTTGCAGGATTGTGGATCATAATCATTGATACTGGAGATACGATTACTTTGTTTCCAGCCATTGCAATTACTGATGCTGCACTCGCTGCAATTCCATCTATTTTTACTGTTACATTACCTTTGTAATCCATCAGCATATTGTAGATTTGAGCCGCTGCAATGCAGTCACCACCTGGAGAATTAATCCATACGGTAATGTCTCCCTCACCACTATTTAATTCATCTTTAAATAATGCTGGTGTTACTTCATCATCGAACCATGACTCTTCAGCTATTGTTCCATTTAGAAACAGTATTCTTTCTTGACTTTGAGTTTCGGTTTCCTGATTTGTTATCGTTTTGTTCTTCCAATTCCAAAACTTCTTCATTTTTTTCCTCCTCTCCTTTAGGTCTATATGCTGCACCTACTTCAGTGATTGGCATCATGTTTCCATTTACCATGTATGTGTTTCCACCTTCTTCATCTGGAATTAAATCTAGATTTTCAAGTTCTCTAACATCATTTGGTGACATGAATCCATTTTGTATACCAATGCTATATCCACTCATTCTGCTTTGATAATCTCCACGAAGTAAGCCATCAACATTAAACTTAATAAAATATTTTTTCTTTTCTTCTTTAGTTAATAACGACCTTATAAGTGTTTGCTCCCATCTTGAAACCCAAGGGTCAAGCGTATATTTCACAAACTCCAATGATTGTTGCTCTATATTAGAAAAACTCGACTTTTCAAGGTCACCAACCATATGTGGTGGGACTCTAAAAATTCGAGCTATCTCATTTATTTGAAATTTACGAGTTTCTAAAAATTGAGCTTCATTTGGAGAAATAGAAATAGGAGTATATTTCATACCTTCTTCAAGTACAGCTACTTTGTGAGAATTTTGGCTACCTCCAAAAGTTTCAGTCCAACTTTCTCTTACTTTAGTAGGGTCTTTTAATGTGCCTGGATGCTCTAACACACCACTTGGTGCTGCTCCATTTGCATAAAATTTACTACCATATTCTTCTGCTGCAATTGCAAGACCTATCGCATTTTTAGCCATTGCAATCGGAGAATATCCAACCAATCCATCAAACCCTAATCCAGGAATATGTAAGACATCAGTTTCACTTAATCTCACTGTTGTTTCTTTATTAATTGGAACATCATCTGTGCTTGTTAAATATTCGTAGTAAAGTTTTCCCTTTTCATCTCTATTAACTGTCATCCTATCTGGCATAAGTGGATACAATGCTATGATTTCTCCCTTTCCATTTCTTATGATTTGTGCATAAGCATTACCCCATAATAAAAGATGAGTCATAAGTGTTTCTCTAAACACAAATGATGTCATCTCTGGATTAGGTTCATCATGCAATAAAAAATATAATGGATGTTCTATAGCTTTTTTCTTACTTCCGTTTTCATCGTATTTGTAAAAATGCAAAGGCAAACTTGCTACCGCTTCTGACAAAATTCTTACACAGCTATAAACTGCTGTCATTTGCATTGCTGAACGCTCATTTACTCTTTTACCACTTGTTGTTCCTCCCATAAAAAAGCTATAATTACTTCCTGTCGTTCTATCTTTAGGTGCATCCCTCGACCTAAATATGCCACTAAAAATTCCCATATCTAATCATCTCCTTCTATAAGAATAAAATTCCTCTGTTATCATAGACACTTTCACTTAAACTGCTACCACATCTAATTGCTCTATCAAGTGCCATAATAGTTGCAATTACTCCATCTATTTTTTCAGTAGACTTTTCTTTATCTGCTTTTATATTTCCAGCAGGGTCAGTTTTAATAAAGACATTGTCCATATTCCATCTTAAAATTGGATGACCTCCATGACGAAGTTTCTTTTCAAGTGTTAGTTTCATTAATTCTTTAGTTGGTGGACTCATGTCTTTAAATCCCTGTCCAAATGGAACAACAGTAAATCCCATGTTCTCTAAATTTTGAACCATCTGTACTGCTCCCCATCTATCGAATGCAATTTCTCGAATATTAAATTTTTCTCCTAACTTTTCTATAAACTTTTCAATATAACCGTAATGAACTACATTCCCTTCAGTTGTTTGTAAGAAACCTTGTCTTTGCCATACATCATAAGGAACATGATCCCTTTTAACTCTCAAATCAAGAGTATCTTCTGGTATCCAAAAGTAAGGTAGAACAATATATTCTTCCTCATCATCTATTGGTGGAAAGACTAAAGAAAAAGCCGTTATATCTGTTGTGGATGATAAGTCTAATCCTCCATAACATACACGACCTTCTAATTCTTCTTCTATAATTTTTCCACCACACAAATCCCATTTTTCCATAGGCATCCATCTTATTGATTGTTTTACCCATTGGTTGAGTCGCAATTGCCTGAATGCATTTTCTTCTCCAGGATTTTGTTGTGCTGATTCACAAGCAGCTCTTACTTTATCCTCAGCAACTGTTATTCCAAGTGACGGATTTGCTTTTCTCCATACTTTTGGATCAGTCCAATCTTCGCTTTCATCAGCACCATAAATTACTGAATAAAATGTAGGGTCAATTTTATTTCCTTTTTCAATATCTTTTGCCTTTTGATGTATTTCATAACAAATTGAGTTAGTATCATTTCCTGCTGTTGTAATTAAGAAATACAAAGGTTGCATTCTTGCATCACCAGAACCTTGAGTCATTACATCATACAATTTCCTATTAGGTTGTGTGTGTAATTCATCAAATATAACGCCATGAGTATTGAAACCATGTTTATTAGCAACATCTGCAGATAACACTTGATAAGAACTATTTGTTGGTTTGTATATTAGTTTTTTCTGCGACTCTAATATTTTTACTCTTCTTGATAATGCAGGACAGAACTTAACCATATCTACTGCAACATCAAATACAATTTTCGCTTGGTTTCTATCTGCAGCACACCCATACACTTCAGCTCTTTCTTCTCCATCACCACAAGTTAGTAACAGTGCTACTGCCGCTGCAAGTTCTGACTTACCTTGCTTTTTAGGAATTTCAATATAAGCAGTATTGAATTGTCTGTATCCATTAGGTTTAAGTACACCAAAGATATCTCTGATGATTTGTTCTTGCCAGTCTATTAATTCAAAGTGCTTTCCTGCCCACGTTCCTTTTGTATGACAAAGGCTCTCAATAAAAGCAACTGCAAAATCTGCTGCATCTTCATCATAGTAGCTTGTTTTAGCCATAAACTTTGTTGGCTTATAGTTCTTTAACTTTCTCAATTTATCATCTCCCTTCCACACAAAAAGCACTCCATAAATGAAGTGCTTTCAAAAAATATTTATTTAGTTTTATTTTTCTTGAGTTCTATGTATTGTTTTAATGATGTGTTCTTGTTCCTTAATATCAACACCTATTGACTCAAGTGCCTCCCTTGTTCCACAATCGGGACATATTGGTGTTTTATTATCTCTTCTTGATATTGCAGGATGTCCTTGATATTCTGCTCCACATTTTGGACATTTTCTTGTCCTATTCAATTCCTTCTTCATCTTCTATCCTCCCACTTTTACTTTTATTCAGAGCATCTACTAAATAATCTGGATTAAAACCAAACCTTAAATATCCTTCAAGGCAAGTTCCCAAATAATGTTGACTTGGTATTCCAAGTTCTCTATCTTCATGCATTATATAAACATAGGCTTTTCTAATTCTTATCTTTTTTGATTTAATTCCTTTGATTGGAAGATACATTTCAGTTTTGTAATAAAACTGTGGGCATCCTTCATATCTATCAAGTGCAAGTTCATCACTTTCTTTTGTTTCCCAAATTACTACTGGTACTTGTTCGCCTTTCTTTTTTTCAATGGTTAAATAAGAACCTGTCTTACTACCTTTAAATAATAATTCATAATCCTTAATAACCGATGTTCCAATAATCCTTGCTGTTGGACATCTGTATTTCATCTGTCTAACATTTAAATTACTACCGTAAGCTATATAATATCTCCTCTCCATAAGATATCCTCCTTTCTTTTTCAAGGGATTACCCTTCTACCACCTTAAGGGCAGTCAATGCTGCCGATTAAAGTACCAGGAGGCTAATTCCTTGAGCTTACTCTTTTTTGTCTAAATGCTGTGTCACCTTCAAGTCTTTTTGTTAATACATCTCTTGCTGTTTTAAATTCATCTCCAATGAATCCTAATCTTAATAACCATGTTCTCATTGCATATTTTGGATTATCATTTTGTTGTCTTTTGGCTGATGCAAATTTCACATCTTTTGCCATTTGACTTAATGCTAGGCAAAATTGAATGTAGCTTTTTAATTGTCCTGCATGAAGTCCATTTTGTTTTCCTTCTGCTGGTGGATCAAATTGAAATAATCTAAATTCAATAGTTCCTTTTGTAAATGTTGCATGGAAGTTTAGCATATGGTATCTGCTATCGTTGTAATGCTGATTTCTATAATAACTAGCATTTTGTGTTTGATACCAAATGTCTGCGAATTTTGACATTGTCTTTGGTTTCTTTCTATTAAGTACTCTTAAGAACTCTGGATTAACTGTTCTGCAATATCTAGCCATTCTCATTGAATCAAGTTTTAATGCATCTGCTATCAACAATTCATGACTTGCCATAATGTTTGCTAGGTTTCTCATTGTTTGAGGTGTGTGTCCATCTGCTCCTATGTGGATGTGAACTCCGCATCCTCTTGTTGCATCACTCTTTGCACCTGCTTTCCTTAAAAGTCTTATTAGTTCCTGTAATGTTTCAATATCGTCATACTTTAATATTGGTGTTACCAATTCACATTTTTTACTTTCTACTCCAGAAATACTTGTATCTCTTTGAAACTTCCATTCTCTTCCGTCACTTGACCAGGCAGACCATGTTAAGTATCCATTTCTATTATCTGTGTATTCATATCTGCCTGTTCCAAATAACTCGGCTGCTATCTTTGCAGCTTTCTCTCTGGTTATGTTATTCATTTCAACTTCTACTCCGATTGTTTGTTCTTTCATTTTTTCGGATTGTCTTATTGCTTTTTCACTCATCTTACTCACCTTTCTTTATATAAGATTTCCTCTTTTTGTTATGTATATATATCACTCTAAAAGGCATATATATCAAGTCATTTAGGCAAAATAAGTGTATATTTTTTGCTATATTTTGATACATTTGTCGACATTGTAAATAACATTTAAAGAACTACCATTGTCCCAGGCAACCATAATTGATCCAGTATCATCTACACCAATTACAGTCCCTTCTGTTCCAAGTGGTGGAGCCTGCATATCATCCATCTTTATAAGCCTTACTCTTGTTCCTTTTGGATATTCTTTTCGTATTCTTTCAACGATTTCTTTTTTTGGAAACATCATATTGTTTACCTCCTTGCATTACATATATCACTCTAAAACACATATTTATCAAGTGATGTGTGCATAATACTCGATTCCAGATAGAACAAAGTAAACACATGGAAGTGCTACACCATTCCCCCATAACTTATATTCAGCTGAATCAGAATGAGGATTTTGTAGCCATTTAATTATTTGGCTATCTGTCTTTTCTTTTTTGTTTTTTCCTTCTGCTTTAGAACTTTCATTAAATACTTCTCTCCAATAATCAATATCTTCTTTGGTTGGTTCTTTTGTTTCTAAATTAGAACACCACCAATCAGGAAAACCTTGAAGTCTTGCACATTCTTTTGGTGTAAGTCTTCTAACTCTTAACTTATCATTCACTATTGGAGGATCCATATAGTCAGTTGCAATTAATGTATTAGCTAGATTTTCACTTGCTCTAATATGAAATGAACTCTTGCTTGTCGAATAAACAATTGCTACTCCACCTTGATTTGAATTTGGAAAGTTTCCATTAGTATCAAGAGTTCTAGATGTTTCTGTTTCATACACATTATTCCTTGCATTCTTTGTACCTTCAGATGTTAATCTTACATCATAGTTTTTTGAATGAACAATAAATGGTTGATTGTTGCCACCAGTTCCATAAGTTGAAAGAACTGTTGGTGCAACATTCAATGGTCCTTTATATCTTAAATCTTGCGAGTGATTTTCAAATAAATCTAACTTGCCTGATTCTCTAATGCTATCTTCAATGTTTCTGGAAGAGTCCTGCCACGACTTGAAGCTCTCCTTAGAATACCCTGACAAGCCCTCTGACTCAAATAGTATTTTTGAGGCACTGTTTCCTCCAAAATCTGCGACAAGGTAGATACGATTTCTTCTCTGGGGAACTCCCCAAAACTGAGCATCAAATACTCGCCATGCGATTGAGAAATCATCTCCCATAATCGTTCCTGCTTGTTGCCACTTTGCAGGTTTAGGAATAGACAATTCTTGATGTTTGACTTTGCAGATTTCTTCAAGGACACTTTTGAAGTCGTCCCCTTTGTTTGAAGAGAAGGCTCCTGTGACATTTTCCCAGACAATATATCTTGGCTTTTCTCCATTAGTTGCACACCTCATTTCTTTTACTACTCTTATTGCTTCATAAAAAAGATTAGACCTGCTTCCGTCTAATCCTGCTCTTTTACCCGCTATCGACATATCCTGGCATGGACTTCCAAAGGTAATTATATCTACGGGCTCTACTTCATTTCCTTTTATTTTAGTAATATCGCCATAATGCTTTACTTTGGATAATCTTTTAGTTGTTACCCTTATTGCAAATGGCTCTATCTCTGAACTCCATACAGGTTTAATCCCTGCTAACATCCCACCTAATGGAAAACCACCACTTCCGTCAAATAAACTTGCAAGTGTCAGTTCTTTATCCATTATCAACTTCTACCTCTTTAACTAAATCTTTATACAATATCTTCACACCATCTCTAATTACATACACATTTTCACTATCGTTAGTATCTTCAACATATCTTCTTAAAATAACTGATGCATATTTTTCATCAAGTTCCATTGTGTAGCAAATTCTATTCATTTGCTCACAAGCCATAAGTGTTGATCCACTACCACCAAATGTGTCTATAACAATTGCATTAGCCTGAGTTGAATTGTTTATTGGATAAGCTAATAAATCAAGCGGTTTAGAAGTTGGATGATTTGAGTTCTTTTTAGGCTTATCAAAGTTCCAGATAGTAGTTTGTTTTCTATCTGAATACCATGGATGTTTTCCATTTTGCAAGAAACCATATAAAACAGGTTCATGTTGCCATTGATAATCTGAACGACCAAGTACTAAACTATCTTTTACCCATATGCAACAACCTGCTAAATGAAATCCTGCATCTATAAAAGCTTTTCTAAAATTCAAGCCTTCTGTATCAGCATGGAATACATATGCAGCACCACCGTTTTCCAAATGGTCTGCCATATTTTTAAAGGATAAATATAAGAACTCATAGAAGTCATTATTATCCATACTGTCATTTTGGATTGTTAATCCATCAGAACTTTTGAAAGCTACGTTGTAAGGTGGGTCGGTTAAGATTAAGTTTGCTTTTTTATCTTCCATTAGTTTTGCTACATCCTCACTTGATGTTGCATCACCACACATCAACTTATGCTTTCCTACGAACCACACATCTCCTCTTTCAACAAAACTTGCTTTTTCAAGGGCAGCGGTTAAATCAAATTCATCCTCTTTTACTTCTTTGTCATCTACTCCAAATAAGTCAGCTAGTTCTTTTTCATCAAATCCAGTAAACTCTAAATCGTATCCTAGATTTTGTAATTCTTCCATTTCTATTTTAAGTAATTCTTCATCCCAACCTGCATCCATTGCCATACGGTTATCTGCTAAAATATATGCTTTCTTTTGAGCATCAGTTAAGTAGTCAACGAACACACATGGTACTTCTTCTATTCCTTCTTCTTTAGCTGCCATCAATCTTCCATGACCAGCAATTACATTAAACTCTCTATCAATTATTATTGGATTAACAAATCCAAACTCTCTAAGTGAAGAACGAAGTTTCAATATTTGTTCTGCCGAGTGTGTTCTTGCATTATTCACATAAGGAACTAATTTATCAATTGATATTAGTTGCATTTCTGTTGTTGTTTTAGACATTTTATCCACCTCCTAAAAAAGTCCCCATTCAGCGAATTTCTCAAATCCACCGATAGACTCAATGTAATCTTTAGCAATGTTTACTATTTCTTCATAAGGTCTTCCATCTACTTCTTTATCACCAATAGCACATGATATCTTCACAACTTCATTAGTTTCTTGAGCTTTCAAGAAAGCATAAATATTTACTGACACATCTGCTTTTGACAGATCCTTACCATGAAGTCCTCCACCAGTTACACCATCTGCCATATCAGAACCAAGTTTTCTATTGGTAGCACCTGTATCAACATCAGTTCCTCCTGTCCAATCACCTAATGGATTGATTGTTGCATCTTGATACAATTCTTTTAATTCCTCTGTCTTACAATTGCTTTGACAAATAATTAGTTTTTCATTATCTAAAATGTACTTACCATCGCTTGGATATTTTTCATAAATAAAACGAGCAATTTCAGATAACTTCTTTTGCTCGTCAGTTAAAGGTGTCCCTTTAAATATTCCATTATCTCCACATCTTATCTCTTTCTCTTGGTTTTTAGATAAGTGTATATCTTGTGGAACTAATACGATATCTTTTGTCATATCTCCTGCTATTCTTGTGATGATATTTTCTATATCTTCCTTATTAAAATCTACTGATGTTTCAACAATTACATGGCAAACTCCATGTCCTATTAAAACCTCAACTGCTATTTTAGGATTGTCTTGTAACTTATATCCTAAATCAACTATTGCACCTGCAATTCTATCTGCAATTTTATCTGGGTGCTTTGGATTAACCTTTTCTATCATTTTTTTCTCTCCTCTCTTGCTCTTAATAGTCTCTCCATCAAATCATTTTGTGGTGCAGCATCTTCATAAGAAGTACTGCAATTTTCTTTTACTATTTGGAATATCTCATTCCATAATCTAACTGCTTGATTCATATAATTGATACCTATATTTATGAATGGCGATGGTATTGGTTTTTGAGTAGTGGGATGTTTTGATAAAAGTCCCAACTTGTTAGTTAGTTCTTCACATTGTATCCACCTTGCACTGCACATCGAATATCTCTCCAAAAGCTGTGGCGAGATTTTTTGAGCACAGCCTACTTTTTTAAGCCACTCCCAAGTTTCCTGATATATCTCTTTTGCCTGTAGTTCATTTCCATCACGTTGTTTTTCAGATAAGAAATCGTGTGGCTTTGGCATCTCGGCTCCTTCAATTTCTGGTATGTCTAATGTTTCCAAAGCTCTACCACCAGGATTACCGTTTTGTGCTTTTTCTTTTACTGCTGATTTTTTTCTTCCAGCACCAATTCTAGCACCGCCTCTACCACCAATATTGTTTGATTTTGTGGGCATTTAATCTCACCTCCCTTTAATACCCTTTTGAATTCGCCTTTTTTACACATAAGACCCCACGCCCGTTGCACTGCTCTTACTTTTTAGAGATTTGACTCCCCCTACCTATAATATTTTGGTTTAGGTTTCCATCTATCTCCTCGTTCAGCATGAATCGTTGCATGGCATGATTTACAAAGTGAAATCAAATTCTTTCTGTCATGTGTTCCACCTTCTGCAAGAGGTAATCTATGATGTACCTCTTCCATCGCTCTGTACACACCTTGTTCCAAACACTTCTCACACAAAGGGTGCTCTTTTGCATAGCTATCTCTTATTCTTTTCCAAACTCGTCCGTACCTTTTCTTTACTTCTGGACTTCTATCGTATTGTTCATACCTTTTGTTTTCTTGTTTCTCATGTTCTAAACAAAACCTACCGTCTGTTAATCGTGGACATCCTGGGTAAGAACATGGACGCTTTGGTTTCTTCGGCATCTTTCCTTTTCCTTTCTTGCATAATAAAAGCCCTACAGGTTTCCCCATAAGGCTTTCATCATTCTAATTTCTTCCATTATAATAATATCACAAGACCATAGTCTCATACTATCACATTTACTCTCATCTTAACTTGGAACTACAATTTCTTTCAAAGCTGAACTATGCATACGGTGTATATGCTGTATTGAGTAGTTCATATCAACAGATATTTGTTCCCAAGTGTTGAAACACAAGTACCTCTTTTCAAGAAGTGTTTGGTATTCAATGTTAGGAACTGCTCTTATAACTTCCATTATCTCTTGCTTTAGGTTTATTAACTTTTCTATGTCTTCCTTAAGCTTGTCTTCCAAATCAATTATTTTAATAATGCAATCTTCCATTCTTGATCCACCACGATTAGGACTCTTTGGCATATCAGAAATGGTAGACGTGCATCTTGTTGCTAATTCGTTTAAGGATGCTATCTGTTGTGTCTTTGATGTTATACGTTCATCTAAATAATGAGCCTGTAACAAGTATTCTTTTGCTGTCATATTTTAACCTCCGATTCTTTTTGATTACCCTCGGATTGACTCTGATTTACTAAGATTTACTTTTACTGCACTAATCAATGAATCCTGTACTTTGTGTTTTCCTTCTAATGCTTGTATTATTTGTTCATCAATAGTGCCTTTTGAAACAATATGTTCTATTACTACCGTTTTTGCCTTTTGACCTTGACGCCATAATCTTGCATTTGTTTGTTCGTACAATTCTAAAGACCAAGTAAGTCCAAACCATATAATTGTAGAACCACCATCTTGAAGATTTAAGCCATGTCCTGTTGATGCTGGATGAATAAGTGCAACTGATATTTTTCCATTGTTCCAATCTTCGATACTTTTGTCACTATCAAGTCTTGCAAATTCAATCTTTTTACTTTTTAGGTGTTTTTCAATTCTTTCAAGATCATGTTTGAACCAGTATGCAACAAGTACAGGTTTTCCATTTGCTGATTCAATTAAATCTTCCAAAGCCTCTAATTTTTTACTATGTACATCTACGAACTCTCCATTTTCATCATATATGGCTCCATTTGCCATTTGTATTAATTTGTTTGATAGTACTGCAGCATTACTTGCTGTTATTTCTCCTCCAGGAAGTTCCAGTACTAAATCTTCTTTTAATTCTTGATATTTATTCCATTCCTTTTCATTTAAAGTTACAGAATAGTTGCTTTTTATTAATTCTGGCATTTCTAAATAATCAGTTGATTTCATAGAAATCGTAATATCGGATATTTGCTTATATATTTGTTCTTCTGCATTTGGTAATGGTTTATAACTGAATATTATTTGACCATTTCGCTTATCTGGTTCAAAGTAGTTGTTTCTATATTCTCCAATAAATCTTCCTAGCCTTTTTCCCATATCTAGCACTTTAAATTCAGCAAATAAATCCATTAATCCATTACTTGATGGAGTTCCTGTTAATCCAACTATTCTTTTAACTCTAGGTCTTACTTTCATAAAACTTCTAAATCTTTGTGAGTTATAATTCTTAAAAGATGATAGTTCATCGATTACAACCATATCAAAGTTAAATTTAGAACCCATTTTTTCAACTAGCCACTTAACATTGTCACGATTAATAATATAAATATCGGCATTGTTCCTCAAAGCAGCTATTCTTTCTTTTTCTGTACCTACTACAATTTCATATTTCAAGTTATGTAGGTGTTCCCATTTTTCTATTTCAGCTTTCCAACTAAATCTTGCAACTCTTAAAGGTGCAATTACTAAAACCTTGTGAACTTCAAAACTATCAAATAATAAATCATTTATTGCAGTAAGTGTTATTGATGTTTTTCCAAGTCCCATATCAAGTAGGACTGCTGACTCGTTGTGAGTTTCAATAAACTCGGTTGCATACTTTTGATAATTATGTGGTTTGTATATCATCGATTACACCTCCTATATCTTCTAAAGTGTCTAACACATATACACTAAATCCTAGTTCTTTTAACTTCTTAATTCTTACAAGTTGGAGTTTTCTTGGTTTTTGTTTTGGTGCTTTCAACTCTACAAAAGCAACCCTACCTTTTGACATTAATACCAGTCTATCTGGAATACCATCTAATCCTGTTGATGCAAGTTTCAAACAAATGCCACCACGCTTTTTAACTTCACTAACTAATTTTTGCTCTATATACTTTTCTCTCATTTTTCCTTACTCCCATCAGTCTTTTAAAGTGATGGTGACGGTCGGTGACGTTCATTTCCATAACTTTTCTTATATATTAATTTTTTTAACTCTATAGAATATTTATAGAAAAGACTGTCACCGAGTGTCACCTTTTTAATTTTCTAGAAATTCTGATTTGAGTTTTAAGCCATAAATTAGCCTTGCTGTTTTTGTTTTTCTTCTTTGAAAACCAGCACTTTCAAGAGCAGTATAAAAATCAGTAGTACTTCTTATGTAGTCACCTACCCTCGAACAGTAGTCCCTATATGCACTATAAACTTCTCCAGAATTTTCACTAAATGAATTATCAACTTCACAACATTCATCCAGGAATTGTGAAAACCAATCGTTGCTTTCTTTGTACTTATTAATTGCGTTTTCAACTACTGCTGGTTTAGTTAAGTGATACTCATTATCAATTACTCGTTTAGAACCTTCCATTATCCATTTAAGAATTGCACCACCTGCATTTTCATATAAGTAGTCAGCATAATTCTTTATATCTGATGAACCATCAATTACTGCATTAAACGGAATTACTATAAGTCTTCTCCAAGTTCCTTCATCAATTGCACCTACCTTTGGTAGATGGTTTGTATAAAGTACTAAAGTATGAGTTGGTTCAAACTTAAAAGGTTCTTTATATTTTTTCTCGGCATAGATTTCATCGGTAGAACACAACTGCTTTATATTAGAAGTATTAAACCTCATACCTTCTTCAAGTTCTGCTGCAATTACAAGTCGCTTTCCTTTTATCTCTGCCATCTCTGGTTTAACATTTCTCTTGCATCCAACAGTTAAAGTATCAGCTGACATATTGCCACTATAAGTACCTAGTATTTTGGAGATTGTATTCCAGAATGTAGACTTACCATTTCTACCACCACCATAAGCAATAATAAGACCTTCAAGATGCACTTTACCTATTGCAGCAAGTCCTGCTACTTCTTGCACGTATCTTATTAAGCCCTTATCTTCACAGAAGAATGTGTTTAGAGCATCATTCCATATTTCTTCTCCTTCACTAGATGGATCAAGTGTTGTTTGTTTTGTAATGTAATCATCAGCTGAATGTTCATGCTTTTTATCAGCACCAAACCTTAAATCGTATGTTGCTGTTGGTGTGTTTAACAAGAACTCATCACTATCTAATCTATCCTGCTTGATTTCAACCATAGGACTTGCCTCTTTTAATGATGCAAAAATATACTTGGAGTCTCTTCTTTTAATCGCATACTTCCTATAAGCTGTAACACCTTCATAGTCTTTGAAAACTCTAGCTTGTTCTTCATTAAATAATCCAACTGCCTTTTTAGGACCGACAGAGGATAAAATATCCCAAGCACCATTTTTAAGCATTACATCAGTTAGTTTCTTTATTCCTATTTCCGCTTCTTCAAGTTGCCTTGTTGTTAGCTCTTGTGATATTGCTTGAGCCTTAGACTTTGACTCTTCCCAGTAACTTCCGTTATAAACAAGAAAGTCTGTCGATGGAGAATACCTTAATTGGTTCTCATATTCTTTTGCTAATACTGTTGCCTGTCCTACATCTGAATAATCTAATGGTTCTAAAAGGAAGTCTTGGTTATATTGTTCTGGGTCAACATAGCCTTCTTGATTGGATAACTTCTTATAAAACTTTTTAGCACTATTCCAAATAGAAACTAGTTCTTCATCTTCTAGTGGTGGATCACAAAGAGCAGCTTTTTCCATAAATACTTCATATGCTTTTTCGGTGTCTCCATATTTCTTTATAACTCGACCTGCGAAATGAGATAATGTGGAGTTACGACTACCTTCTTTGATTACCAAACTCTCTGGCATCTTATTCATTTCCATGTTTTCAAATTCATCAGAGTTTAAGTATTCGGTTAAGTTTATACTTCCTTGATAGATTTCAACTTCAGCCTCTTTTGTACCAAAGAAGAACCTTGCAGCATCAAGAGCATTTGTATCGAAGTATGGGAATATAGAATTTACCCTTAATTTGATGTCTTTATATTTAGTTGCATCAGTTTCATAATCAATTGGGAATAACACATGGAACTTTGGACGAGCACTTTTTCCGTTCTTTTCCTTGTTGTTTGACCTACTATAATGAATAGCAAATGAAACATCAGGAAATGCCTCTCTTATAATACTTGGTGTTATCCAATCTTCTGGATTATCAGAGTGGTCATTATCACAATCAACAGGAAGACAATCACTTCCTATGAAATTGTCACCATTACGATAGCTGTTTTTATATTCAGCACATACATAATCATGACTAATAGCCTCTTTTAAGCTACCCTCATCAGTTACCAGTTTCTTATGAGGATAACTGCAGTTACTTGGAACTCCAGTAACATCTGAATAATAAATTGTAAACATAGTTTTAACTCTCCTCCTTTAAATCGTGATTGAAATACCTAATTGGCTTTTTTCTCTTCTTCGCAACAGATATTTCTCGTTTCATTCCTTCTGTAATGACATCACCAAAAACCCACACTTCTTTACAAAGCCCTAAAAGAACATAGTTGATTTTGTGAATCGCAATGTTTCTTTCAAACAGGTCATCGTCATTTATGAATTGCGGGTATAAAAGATGTGGTGTTATTGGTATGTTTTTCTTTTCAAATGTGAATCTACTATACTCTCTAGCTTTTTGAGTATTCTCTTCTATGTTTCCTCTATATGGAGAACATACATACACAAGTGGGTAGAACTCATCAGTTAGATTGAATTTGTTTAGTAAATCTTTATAATCAAGAATCTCTCCGTCACTTGCCATTATTCTTGCCTCCTTTCTTTGGTTTTGGAGAAACACCTTCTCCTAAATAACAGTCAAAGAAAAAAGGCTATATTTTAGCCTCTCGTTTAATCTTTTTTATAAAATTCACATTCATACCCGTCAGCTCTTAAAAGTAAGCCTTTAATCCATGGTGGTGTTTCTCCCATTTGTTCACATACTTTTTCTAGCGACATATCTTTACTGCACTCAATAATCATTTCATCATGGACGTGTCCTACTATGAAACAATAGGATAATCGTTGCATTGCATAACACAAAATATCCCTACTAATTGCTTGGATAATATTTTCTACAAACTTTGGACCGTAACTTTCTAATCGTTCCCATTTTTTAGTAGCACCTACACCTTCATAAGTAACACTTTCTGTTCCAAACTGATTTATTCCAATTTTAGGTTTTACATATGCTAATCTTCTACCACTTGGTAATTCAATAAATAACATTCCACTTTTATAAATGAACTTTAATCCATGAGTTTCAGTGGTAGTTCTATTTATAATTGCATTTTTTATTGCTTTATCTACTGCCCACCACATTGCTACAATATTAGGATTTGCCTCTCTCCAGGATTTAACAAGTGGTTCTAGTTCCTCTTCTTGAAGTCCCATATCAAGAGCACCCATTGCTTTCAAAGCTCCAACAGAACCACCATAACCACAGGCAAGTTCTGCAATTTTTCCTTTTTGTCTTAGATGTCCATTTACTCCATGTTTTTCAACTGGAACTTTAAACATAGCAGACGCTGACTGACAATAGATGTCGCCGTTGTTTGCAAACACATCCATCCTCCACTTTTCATTTGCTAGGAAAGATAAAACTCTAGCTTCAATCGCAGAAAAGTCTGCTACTATAAACTTCATACCTTTTCTTGGAACAAATGCTGTACGGATAAGTTGAGATAAGGTATCTGGAACGTCATATAAAGTTTCAAAAGCATTATAGTCGCCATACTTAACAAGCTCTCTTGCATCTTTTAAATCTTCTATATGGTTTTGTGGTAGGTTCTGCAGTTGTATAATCCTTCCTGCCCATCTTCCTGTTCTATTAGCACCATAGAATTGAAACATACCTCTAGCACGATTACACCAGCAACCTGCATTCTTCATGGCTAGATATTTCTTTACTGAAGATTTAGATATTTGTTGCCTTAGTTCTAAAACTTCAGCTATTTCTTTTGGTGCATCTTTTATCATTTCAGCCACTTGCTTTTTACCAAGTGACTCTGCCTCAACTCCATTATTGTTGAGCCATTCTTTCATTTGCATGACTGAGTTTGGATTTTCTATGTTGGTTAGGGTTTGTAGTTTTTCTGATGTTTCTTGCTTTGCTATTTCATCAAACTTTATAGCATTTTCTACAAGCTCCATATCAAGCCCAATTCCTCTATCATTTATTTCTTGATCCAAGTGATACTCATCCCATAAGAACTCTGGCACAGGATAACTTTGTAATCTTTCCTGGATAGATACTTCAACTTCAACATCTCGCTTATTATACTTTTTGAAAAGCTCCCATTTAGTCATATCATGCTCTGGTAGGTTTCTTGTTCTACCTCCATTTGTTTTTGTTGGATTACAAGGAACACAAAAGTACTTGATTAAATCTTTACCCTCTTTTAGTTTTTGTTCTTCTAATCCTAATACAGCACCAACTCCTGCAAGTGACAAAGGAAGTCCTAAATAAGCCGACCATATCATAGAGCATCTCCAAGAACTAGGATCTAAAAACTCATTAACTGTGTCTTCATCAATGCTGTAAGATATAAAGTATTTAGGATAATATCTTGATATATAGCGAGATAAACACACTCTTTCAAAGTTAGCATTATAAGCCCACTTGGTTACTTTATCATCAACAAGTGCTTTTATAACTTCTTCTGGTATCTTCTCTCCTAAAGTTAAATCAACAACTTGTACTTCTTCATGATTTATGGAATATGCAAATAGTAGTATTTCAAATTTCTCTGATTCAGAGTATTTGTAGACACCACACTTCGATAGGTCGATGTCAGAAAATGTTTCTATATCAATAGAGATTGTTTTAATTTCTCTCATTGCTTTACCTCCTATTATGATAAAAGCGGTAGCTTTACTACCGCCTTATCTTATTTCATAAATTCTCTCATTCTTGCTTTGTGGTATTCTTCATCTCTTTTTTCTTGTTTAGCTCTTCTTTTTTCTGTGTTTACATCAGATGATAAAGAAAACAAAGAACTTAGAACAAAAAGGAATAATAATGTTATAAATTCAATACCTACAATTACACAGAATATTGTTGATAAAACGTTAATCATCTTTTTATCCTCCTATTCTAAAAAGTCATCTTCATCGCTTGTAGCAAAGTCATCTTCGGCTCTTGATTTTCCACCAAGACTTTCTCCGTCTTTTATTTTTTGTAAGTTATTTAATCCACAAGCTATACCTTTATTTCCATTGGAATTGAAAGCATATAAGTTAATACTTGCTCGTCCATAAACGCCACTATATACTTCTGCTCTTTCTAATATAGGTTGACAAGCTGCATCAACAATTCCAGGTGCTTTTGGTGAGTTTGCATTTATAAAGTAACATCCTTTATATGCCTCGTCATCTGGTCTTTCTAAATCTCCATCACGAAGTGGTGTCTTAATTGCTTGTAATGCTGGTACACTTTTTCCTGTTCCTTTTAATTTACTTTCTCCTTCTTTATATGCTACTTCAATCGCCTTTTTAATCTTCTCAACTGTTACTGTGTCAGTTTTTGGAATTATTAATGACACGCTGTATTTTGGTGTTCCTCCATTGATAGATTTTGGCTCCCACACATTGCAGTAGCTCCATCTTGTATTTACTCCTGTTATTACTTTTGTCGAATTAAAACTATTATTCATAATTATTTTCCTCTCTTTCCTCTTTAAAATCATTTATTTGCATGGCTGGTCTTTTATCGCTTTCCAGTACAAGCGTTGGTTTGCCTTGAGGTTTATAAATTAAGTTCCCTAAAACCTCATTAAATTTTGTTCTTCCTAGAAGATTAGTCATTGCTGTAATTCCTAGAACTTTCTTTTCGTAAGGATCATATCCTGCATTTGTAACTGCTGTTGCTACTTCTTCTTCATTTAAGTATTTTCGATTAGAACGTCCTTCCACCAGTTTCAAATTAGGATAACTCTTTCCGAGTAAGGCTTGATTTAAAGCATAATCTTTTACATCAGATACCCAAGATACCAAATCACTTGATTTAATAAGAATTGATGATATCTCTTCATCTGTTAATTCAGCAGGTTCTTCAAAATCATACTTTGCAAGTTCCATATTGTATTCAGCTCTCTTTCTACAAGTTGCTTTTATCTTGCAAAACTGACAGTGGTCTCCTGCTTTGAACTCACCTTTTCCTTCGTAGGCAAGTTCTGCTATTGGTTTTAGTGTGTTTTCTGCCCAACTATATAACTCTGTAACACTCATGTTTGAAACACTGATGTTTTCAATTCTTGGCTGATAAATCACCATGCACACTTCTTCAATGTCATATAAGCTGTTAAATAGTTCTAGAGCTCCAATTGCGTAGCACATCATTTGTGAATTATCTTCGCTCTCAACTTCTACACCTTTACCATATTTAAAATCAATTATATAAAGTTTCATGTCTGCTATAATTAAGCAATCTCCTGTTCCAAATCCCTCTGGAACAAACCTTGAAAAGTCTAGCCTTTGTTCTATTAAAACAAGTGGGTCTTTACAATAGCTCTTTGCATCTTCTATAACTTCCATGACGTAACTGGCATAATCGTTAGCACATCGTTCCATTTCTTCATTATAGTAAGATAAACTATCAGTTGGATCTTGCATTTCAATTCCTAGCATTGACTTAACTTTATACTCACAAAGTGTGTGTGCATCAGTTCCTTCTCTCGCATATTCAGATGTTGTATCTTCTACCTCTGCACATAACTTTGCTGAAGGAGGACAATTGAGCCATCGCTTACTACTAGATGCTGATAATATTGCATGACTGCTCATATTAAATTCCCTCCGTTTCTTTCAATAACTCATCATATTTTGATGCGTCTAATTCAGATAATTTGTTAACTCCAAATTTAGTAAGTAACCCTTTTACTTCAGCTGTTTTTCCTGCTCTTGATTTTTCTGCTAGAACTGCTCTTACTTCTTCTAAAGTTACAGACTTTTTAATTTCTTTAGGTTTTTCTGGAGAACTTGAAAATGCTGATTCAATAGTTCCTACAATATCGTTGATTGTTGTTATGATGTCACTAACTGTAGAAAGTATTTCACTTAACTTATTAGTATTCTTTCTTAGTTCTTCTAGTTCTAAAGATAAATTATTCATCTTGCCCATCGGTACTTCCTCCTTCCTTAATTTCTTTGACATCAACGGATTGGACTGATTGCCCAGGGTCTAATAAAAATACTTGTCTATAATCTCCAAATAAGAACTTGATGATTTTCTGTGGCAAGGTTAACTGACCACCTCGAAGTATTTTCACATTGTTGCCTTTTTCATCAGTTACGTTGATTGTGACCTTATGCTTTATAGCCATTCCCGTGATCCTCCCTTCGTATTTGTAAGTTCACTGCCTTACAAGTACTAGGCAAAGAATTTTTTATCTTTTTTAACCTCTCTTGAAATTTTCTTTTATAAACTTCAAGATTTTTTCTTTGTGCTTGTGAACACTTGGTATAGAAGTTCCCATAATGGCAGCTACTTCAGTAAGTGAATAACCTTCTAGGAAATGAAGTTCATATACTCTTTGTTGTTTTTCAGTCATCATTGAAACAACTTCTCTTAATCTATCTACCTCATCTGATGTATCTTCTACAGCAGTTGTATTATCTGCAAGATAGATACACTTATCTTGGTTTCCATCTTCATCAAATACTGAATCAATAGATATGTTCCATACTTCCTGATATTTTTCTCCTGGATGTTTCTCTTCCCATTCTTTAATATCCTGTTTTTCTTTTTCAGATATAGGTCTATGCCAATTCTTATGGTTGTAATAAACCTCTGAATCATCTAAAGAATGTAATTTCTTGATGAACTCCTCTGTTACTCCTTCCTCTCCTGGTTTGATTGTGATTTTAGTTCCATCGTCAAAGATGTAAGTATAAGTACCTCTATTTTCTTGTTTTGTTTTATGACTTTTCATTTAAAAGTCCTCCCTTCCTTTTGCCTGTTGTTTCAGTGCAGAAGGAAAGGAAAAAAGAGTCCGTGCTTTTTTAGTACACGGACTCCTACTGCCTAATTTAGGGTGCAATAAAGAGAGGGTACTAAAATAAGCGTTTTTACCAGTACTGGTAATAATAACTTTTATTCGTATCCTTCCGCCCTATTGCAAATCAGGCTTCAATAATATTTTACGGAACACATTTCCGTTTTTTTAACTCAAGCTTTTTTGGTATAAATACGCAAAAAAGCCGGAGCTAAATTTCATATACATATCAGCATAATTGCTAACATATATACAAAAGTTAACTCCGGCTTGTAGATAACTCACTATCGGTTTCCTTGCTCGGTAGTATTAATTCTATTTATTTTTTCTTTTTTTTTCAGATTATCAACTATCTGTTTGGTTACTTCCTCACCAGATATCTTGAACTTCCCCTTTTCATTCTTTACTTCATAGTCTAGAATCTTGCCAGTTTCATCGACTTTAACATCAAATAATCTTTTTGCATCTGCATTTCTAATTGCTATAGCTGCTGCCATTTACATCATTGCTCCTTTCTTAAAATGGAAGTTCATCAGGATCATCAGATAAATCATCTTTCATAAAGGCATCGATTGCGTACATCGCATCTTTATTTACTTGAGGATGTTTCATATGTTCCTTAACAACCTTATATAAATTTTTTAATAATTCTCCTATTGGATATTCATCTTTAGTAGTTGCTAGTACCTGTCTTTTTCCGCCTGGTACATACATAACCGCCTCTATAACAGACTCTTGAACATCACTGGTTCTTTTTTTCGTTTTAGCTACATTCATTAAATATAGTTTTGAACCATTTTTCATTCTCAAATCATAGCAATCTCCATATATATCTGTCTCTAAATCAAAAGTTTTAGAAACATACATATTTGTGTCATATTGTTCAGGATAATCACACCCAGATGGTACATAAATTGTCTCCATAGTTAATAATGGATGTAAGCTGTTACCATTTATATCAGTTTCATATCTATCCATTTCATTTTTTGAGATTACATTCCAGTTCAATTTATCAGCCATAGTATCTGTTTTTAGCTTTTCAACGAAATTTACAAGATACTTTTCTGTTGGAGTAAGTCCAGCAATATCAAAGGAAATAAGCGTATCAACACTTACATTAAGAAGTTTTGCTGCTGTAACTATAAATTCAACACTTGGTTCAGCTGTATTGTCTTCTTTTTCTAGCCTAGACATATAACCTAATCTAATTCCTGCATCTCTTTCAATTTGACCTATTTTAACATCAGGGTTGTCCTTTAATAATTCACGAATATTAGAGAAACAAACTGATTTATTGAAATTTTTGTGTTGATTTCTAATAGCATCAAGCTCATCGCCTAATTTCATCCATTCTCTCATTTCTTTTCTCATTCTTTCCTGGTCGGCGATTGCTTCTTCTTTTGTGTTATATTGTGAAACTATTGCTTTATAAATACCTCTTGGATCATCAACATCTTCTCCCCAACTACTAATAACACGTCTTAGTTCCATTGATGTTATTCTATACTCATTAATTTTTTTAGATGCCATTTGGTAGAAATCTAAAGCATCTTCTTTATTGCTGTGTCCCTGTTTAGCCACCTCAATAAAGCCTTTAATTTTGGTTTTTAGGTCTACATCATCTAGTTTAGTATTTAAAATATCATCTTTTTGCATTTTTACCTCTCCTTTTGTTCATTTCTGCAATTATTATATTCTTTTATTATTTATTTGTCAATAGGTGCAAAGTAATTTATTTGTATTTTTTATAATTGCAACTAAATGCGAATATAATGTAATAATTTGTCGAACTATGTCTTTTTTTGCAACTGGGTGCAAATTACTTGTTCACTTCAAATAAAAAAAGACTACATTAGGTTTATTTACCCAACGTAGTCTAATTATCCTTAAATGCTTAATCCGAAGTACTTTTCAAAGAATTTTAGTACCTTTTCTATAATTGTTTGTTTTCTTTCATTTCTATTACCTCCACCAAATCTTCTCATAGGTGGTAGTATTTTTTCAATATCTGTTCCTGTTGTTTTAACTTGTCCATCTCTAAACGAATTATCAATAAACTTTCTTGTTTCTTCTTCGTTTAGGTTTTCATCTTCTATTAATGCTTTTAAGTCTTGTTCCTTTTGTTCTTTAACAAATTTAGTCCAATCATTCATTACATCTGTATTAGCATTTATTCTAGCGATGAAATTATCAATTAAGTCTTTCTTTGACCTTAAAGCTAAACTTGACTTAATTGCTTTATCGATAGAACCAAGTATTTCTTTATCAGTACAGTTAGATTGATGATATTTAGAAACAAGCATAAGAATATAATCAATGTTTACCTCTACTTGTTTTACAAGTTCCATTTCAAATACTAAATCATCCTTGATGCTTTCACTTTCTCCTGGCTTAGGTTTGAACTCCTCGTATAGGTCTGTATAAGTACCTATGTAGTCTTGGAAGTCTCTCTCGCTTAATATTTCCATGCCTTGGAATTTATCAAATGACGATAGTATGTTTCTTAATCTTAGGATATTACCCATAGAAACTATAAAGTCTTTTTTAGCTGACTCACCTATTATTTGTTCTCCTAATGGATACTTTTGAAGTAGCATTGCTATTCTTTCCTCATAGCCCATTTGCTTTCTGCCTTTATCATCTTCATATCCATAGTAGTAATCTTCATAAGATTTTAATAAAACTATTCCAGTTGCGTTTTTATCTCCAAATAATGCAATGGCATCATTTGTTTGTTGTTGTAAGTCTCTAAAACATACTATATTTCCATAAGACTTAACAGAGTTTAATATTCTATTTGTTCTTGAATATGCTTGAATCAATCCATGTTGTTTCAAGTTTTTATCTACCCATAAAGTATTAAGTGTTGTTGCATCAAATCCAGTAAGGAACATATTAACAACAATTAATAAATCTATTTCTCTATGTTTTACTTTATCAGATAAGTCTTTGTAATAATCCTGGAACCCATTACCCTCTGATGAGAAGTTGGTCTTAAACTTCTTATTATATTCTTTTATAGCAAAGTCTAAGAACTCTCTAGAACTTTGATCCAGTAACTCTGTTTCAAATCCTTCATCATCTAAAATACCATCTGCAGTATCTTCTTCATTTGCAGCAAACGAATAAATAGTAGCAATTGTTAAGTCTTTTTGTTTTTCTTCTAATTGCTTTTTAAATTCTAGATAGTATTTCTTTGCCATAGGAATAGATGCTACAGCAAACATGGAATTGAAACCATTTAGTCTTTGACCTTTTAAATCATAGAAAGAATTACGTTTAGTCTTCTGGTCGAAATGCTCTATTATGTATTCAACAACTTTACTTACTCTTTCATGTGATGCTAGTGCCTCTTCTGTATTTATAGCTTGGACTTCTTTATCAGTCATCCCTTCCTTCTTTTTAACAGTATTAACATAGTCAATTCTAAAAGGAAGAACGTTGCCGTCATTAATAGCATCTACAATTGTGTATGTATGTAGCTTATCTCCAAATGCCTGCTCTGTTGTACAGAAGTCAGGATTAGATTTATTTGTGGCATTTTTAGCAAATATAGGAGTTCCTGTAAATCCAAATAAATGATAGTTCTTGAAGTTCTTAACTATTAATTTATGCATATCTCCAAATTGGGATCTATGACATTCATCAAATATTAGAACTAGGTGTTTTTGGAAAACTGGGTGCGTTGGATTTCTCTTAACAAACTCACTTAACTTTTGGATTGTAGTAACAATAATTCTAGTGTTATCATCTTCGATTTGTTTTTGTAATATCTTTGTGTTTCTATTACCGTTAGCTGCACCTTTTTCAAATCTATCGTATTCCCTCATTGTTTGATAGTCTAGGTCTTTTCTATCTACAACGAATAACACTTTATCTATATAATCTAGTTTACTTGCAAGTTGAGCAGTTTTAAATGAAGTAAGTGTTTTTCCAGAACCAGTTGTATGCCAGATATAACCTCCAGCCTCTAAAGTTCCCATCTTCTTATAATTTGATGATACTTCAATTCTATTTAAAATCATTTCAGTTGCTACTATTTGATATGGACGCATTACAAGTAATAATTCTTCTGATGTAAACACACAATATTTTGTTAGTATATTTAGTAAAGTATGCTTTGAAAAGAATGTTCTAGTAAAGTCAACTAAATCATTTATAGGCTTATTTGTAGCATCAGCCCAATAAGAAGTAAATTCAAAGCTGTTGCTTGTCTTCTTACTTTTATTCTTCGATGATACTTGTTCTTTAATGTGACTTTCTCTTGTGGTATTAGAATAATACTTTGTATTAGTACCATTTGAAATTACAAATATTTGTACATACTCATATAATCCACTACCAGCCCAGAATGAGTCTCTTTGATATCTATTTATTTGATTAAATGCCTCTTTTAGTGCTACTCCTCTTCTCTTTAATTCTATATGAACAAGAGGTAGCCCATTAACTAAAACAGAAACGTCGTATCTATTATCATAGTTACCATCATTTTCTACATATTGATTAATAACTTGTAGTCTATTGTTATGAATATTCTTTTTATCTAATAAATAAATATTTCTACTTGTTCCATCATCTTTTTTTAGTACTTGAATGTGATCCTCTTGGATTTTTCTAGTTTTTTCAACTATTCCTTCATTGTTATTAGCAATATTATTATTAAAGAACCTAGTCCACTCATTTTCACTAAATTTATAATCATTTAATAGTTCTAATTGAGTACGAAGGTTATTAACAAGAGCATCTGAATCATTTATAGTTAAATATTCATATCCTTGTTCAGTAAGCATTCTAATAAATTCTTTTTCTAATGCTGCCTCACTTTGATACGCGTCAGACCTTTTTTTCTCTGGCTCATATTCAGCAACAACAGTAGCATTCTTCATTTCCATTACTACATTGTACTTACTCATTTACTTGCACCTCCTTAAAACTCAATAGTTTATCTCTATAGTATTCATATTGTTGTTTTCTTGCCTCTATTTCAGCAGGTAGTCCTTCCGTAACATCAGTAATTATTTTATCAAACTTATTTAATATCATTGCAATTCTTTTTTGCTCTGCTATTGGTGGAATCGGTATTTTATATTTTTTTATCATTGGCACTGTTAACTGTGGTATACCTGTTGTAGGAACCTTAAAACTTATCGTTTTTATATAATGATTTAAATATTCTATATCTATTATATCTGTTTTAGGTTTTACGCAAATTAATCTTACTATTGGATAAAAGTTTTCAGTTCTTAGTTCAGAGTATCCAATTGTTCCTCTACCAGAAATGGTTATACAAGGTGCTGTAACCTTTGAAGTATTTGTATATCCGTATAACGCATTTTTTCCTATTCCATTACTTAATACAGGTACATTATATTCTTCTGTTCTTTCACTTTTAACATCACCCTTATTAATATCTCCACCTGCTGACAAGTAACAAAGCTCTTCAAACGTCTTTTTCTCTATATTATTATCAAAAGAGAAAAGCTTATATTTATAATAATCATATTGTTTTTGTCTAGCTTTTAATTCTGATGAAAGCTCTGTTGAAAGTAATATAAATTTATCTAAAATACGTGCAATTTCACGTTGTACATCTATAGGTGGTAATGGTAAAATCAAGTTTTCTACAACTTTATTATCTAATGTGGGAATTCCTGCTTTTCTTACCTTAGACTTTAATTTATTTTCAAAAGTCATTATTATATGATATAGAAATCTATTATCATACAAATCAGTTTGTTCGAGACAAAAACATCCATCTGAAGACCAAAAATCCACATTAGAATAAGTTACTGAACCAGCTGATGCACCAACATTAATAATCATAGTTGTGTTTGCTTTTCTGTTACTTTTATTGTACATACCAATAGGTACAATTCCGCCATGATAAACTGGATATTCGCCATCTTCTATGACGTCTCTAGTTGTTAGTCTTTTTCCTCTTAAAACTTTAATATGGTCTCCTAGCCTAATAAATCTTACTCCATCAGGGCATTGTTTTTTTATCATTTCTTCAATATTGCTCATACTACACCTCAATTTCTGATATAATTTTCTTTATTTCATCGCGAAGTGTTTGTTCTCTTGCAACAATTTCATCTATTTCTTTATTTAACTCAACTATGTCTATTTCTTCTCTTATACTTTCTTTTTCTACATATGTTGCTACCGACAAATTATAATCATTTTCTTCGATTTCTTTATTTGAAACTAATTTAGCTTTATATTCTACGTCTTCTCGTTTTTCAAATAGCTTTACAATATTAGCTATATTCTTTTCTGCAAGTTGATTATTATTTCCTACTTTTATACAGTCTTTTGAGGCATCTATAAATAATGTACTATTATCCTTCTTGCTTTTCTTTAATACCATTATACAAGTAGCAATACCTGTTCCAAAAAATAAATTATCTGGAAGTTGAATAATACAATCAACAAAATTATTATCAATTAAGTACTTTCTTATCTTTTGCTCTGTCCCACCTCTATATAGTATTCCAGGAAAGCAAACTATTGATGCAGTTCCATTTGTTGCTAACCAAGATAACGAGTGCATTATGAATGCAAAATCTGCCTTTGATTTTGGTGCTAAAACACCAGCTGGAGAATATCTTGGATCATTAATTAAAACCGCATTATCATCTCCTGCCCACTTAATTGAATAAGGAGGATTTGAAACAATAACTTCAAATGGCTCATCATCCCAGTGTTGAGGAGAAACTAAAGTATCTTCACAAGCAATATTGAATTTATCATAATCGATATCATGTAAAAACATATTTATTCTACAAAGGTTATATGTTGTTAAGTTTATCTCTTGCCCGAAGAAACCATTTCTAACATTATCTTTTCCTAGTATTTTTGCTGATTTCAGCAAAAGTGATCCAGAACCACAGGCAGGGTCATATACCTTATTAACAGATGTTTTTCCTACAATAGCAAGTCTCGTTAATAATTCACTTACTTCTTGTGGCGTATAAAACTCTCCACCAGATTTTCCAGCATTAGATGCATACATTGACATTAAAAATTCATAAGCATCACCAAATGCGTCAATATTATTATCTTGATAATTTCCTAAATTGATGCCTGCTATACCATCTAAAATTTTAATGAGTTTTTCATTTCTTTTATTGACAGTAGCTCCAAGCTTATTACTATTAACATCTATATCATCAAATAGCCCAGAAAAGTCATCTTCACTCTCTGCACCTTTTGCAGAGTTTTCAATGTTATTAAATATCATTTCCAGGTATTCATTTAAGTTATCTTTTACACTTTTAGTTTTGCCCTCAATATCTGTAAATGTTGCATTATCACTTTTAGCAGATTTAATAACGTTACAAAATAACTCTGATGGTCTAATAAAGAAACCTTTTTCTTTTACTAGATTTGCTCTTTCGGATTCAGCCTCACTATCTTTTAATCTAGCATAATCAAAAGTAGTATCTCCTGCTTTTCTTTCTCCTTCGTTTATGTAGTTTGCCATATTTTCTGATATATATCTATAAAACATAATACCTAATATGTATTGCTTAAAATCCCAGCCATCCACAGATCCTCTTAAATCATCTGCAATAGACCATATTGCCTTATGTAATTCTTCTCTTTCACGATTACTTGCCATTTTCAATCTCCTCCATTTTTTACTATGATTTACTATGATTTACCATTTTTTACTAATATTACTCAATAGCACTTTTTCCACTTTTTACCCACTCATCAAGTTCAGATAATTTAAACTTCCATAGTTTTCCTATTTTATGAGCTGGTATTCCATTTTCTTTTTTTATCCAATTTCTAATAGTGTCTTTGTTAACTCCAAGATGATTAGCAGCCTCTTCGATGCCTACCCACTTCTCTTCATTCTTATCAACAGAATCCATATTTTTCTCTCCTTTGGACTTATATCTTTACATTTTATATTATATATTTTTATTAAAAAAATTACAATAATTTTAT
>ERZ780226.326-NODE-326-length-45218-cov-4.605407_pt1 | contig 45218 bp, 30 predicted proteins | sample MGYA00511165_ERZ780226 | MGnify/ENA primary metagenome ERZ780226 (study PRJEB29588, sample SAMEA2152373) | human gut metagenome | biome: human gut; feature: human-associated habitat; material: faeces | place: Denmark | collected 2008/2010 ...
GCTTTTTCATCGTGCTAGCGGTTCTTTGGGATCGACCTAAGGCGAGCGAACCATAGGGCTGCGGCACCCGAGGTCAGGAGCGCGGTGATGCAAGCGGCGATGGGAACTGATCCTGTTGCCGGTAGGTCCTGCGGTAGGGTACAGCGTTGAATGACACGGTCCTCGTCATGTGACTCAAGTTTATTGCCGCCGCCGTTGCGGCAAAGATCGACGCGCGCGCTGTTGGTGAGTGCGGTTTGGGGCGTATAAGCCGATGTTGCCTGCATGTGCACGACTGCGCCCCGAGCGTCTGCACCAAGGATTGCTTTGGCATCGTCAAGGTCGTCGTGCTCATCTTTGAGATCATCGCGGGTCCAAGAATCCGCATCGCTTCGAGTCGTAAAGTCGGCGGCTACCGCACCGTATTCAATTCGAATGCCCGTTACGACGGTATTGGATGCAAGGTCGAGCTCTTCCGCCTCGAGTGTGGTGGATTCCGTGGTCGAGACATCCGCCTTCCAGAGGCGCCAGCCGTCGTAATCGACGAGGCGACAGTCCTCACCAAGGCTCTCTTTTACTTCGTCGGACTCAAGCCAAGGATTTTCGTGCCCATCGTCAAGTGTCGCGTTTGCCGGCTCATCGACGTCTGTCGAGTCCAACGGCGTCGTGCGATACCATACGTTGCACAGACCGTTGAGGTCGCCGATGGCGACGGGGGTTTCGATTGAGATGAATCTCGCTGTGCCGTCTTTGGCGCACTCAAGATCATCGGTAATCGTAAACTCATCAACCCAAGTAGCGGAATCGTTTCGAGCATCGATGGTATAGGAGAAAAGCCCATCACTATTGGTTTGCGTCGTGGTGCGGTTTTTACCATCGCCGTTAGCCAACAGGCCCTTTTCGATAGGTTGGACAAGTTCCTGACGCTTGTCGACCTGTCCCTTGATCTCGATGGGCGCATCCTTCATCGCGACGGTTTGGACTTCTCCCGTATCCTTTATTTCAAACGTTATCTCCTCAGCAAGGTCATAGGTCCGCGGAGACATCATTTCGCGCAACGAGTAGGTGCCGGGTGCAAGATGTTCGACGCGATGCGGCTTGTCGGATGAGGTCCAGGAGTCTATTTCGGTTTTATCGGGACCATATAAGGTGAGCTGTGCGCCTTCCACTTCTTGCTCACCGCTTGCATCGACCTTGGAGATATCAACCTTGGTGTAATCGTCGGATACGTTAAGCCGTGCTTCTACAACGGGTGTTTTCTGGTCGGCATAAGTAAGGGCAACAATATGGGTTGTCTGATCGAGCAAGAAGCCTGCCGGCGCTTGAGTCTCGACAACCTCGTAGCGTGCGGTGCCAGATCCCAGTGGGAGGTTGTCCGCGCGTGCTTCTCCAGTTTCATCCGTCGTGACGGTCGTGACAGTCTCACCGTCGAGCGCGGCAATGCTACCGTCGGGGCGCACGATATCACCCGAGGCGCGGATCTCATAGACGGCGCCCGCGAGGCTGCTGCCGTCTATGGCATCGGTTTTAACGATCCTGATGTTTCCGGTCGCGGCGTGGTCATAATACGAGGCGACTGCAACGGGCGTTAGGTTCATGTCGGCGGGTATGTTTACCTCGATCTCTTCGCCGACAAGATAGGGCTCTTTGGCCGAGGTTTCGCGTACATAATAGGTGCCCGGCACGAGCGATTCGGGCAGTGTGACGGTCCCGGTCGCGTCAGTCGTAAAGGTGTCCATTACGTTATGTGCTGGATACCAGCAAGTTTGTGAGACAGGTTCGTGATTGCTGTCTAGGAGTTGGAAGGTGAATCCGGCTAGTGGAACAGAAGCGCCTGTTTGGGCATCGCGTTTTACAATCTGGAGATGCGTCGACAGCGCGTGGTTGTCCACGATATATTGAAGCTCGGCGCCGTTGGAAATCTGATTGGCCCCGACGGTCCATTCCCCTGCACGTTTAAAACCCTCGGGGACGGTTTCCGGAACCTCGCGAATCGTGTAGCCGGCACGGTCGTATGGGACAGCTCCGTGGACACCGGCGGGTCGCTTGCCTGTGCCGAACCATGCTTCGGGCTGATCTTTGGTGGAGGCAAAGCCATAGACGTTTGTGGTCAGTGTGCCAACAACCTGCTGAGAGCTGTTGCTGACAACCTCAAAGACAACACCACCCGCCGGTTGCTCCAGGCCGGATTGGTCGCTATTGCCGTAATCCTTGAATTTGGAAATCTCAAGGTCAAACGCAATGGGGATATCGGAAATGCGAGATTCGATCTCGACCACGCCTGAATCGCCGAGCTGGTCGGCTCCAACGGTATAGGTCCAGCTGTCGTTGGATGGCAGGTAGCCCTCGGGGGCTTTTGATTCGTAGATGGTAAAGGTTCCTAAGGGGACATCGGCGAGGGTGGCCTGACCGCTTTCGTCGGTCGTGAGGATTTGCGCCCATCCAGGGGTTGATTGTGACACACACGTGAACTCTGCTCCTGCGAGTGAAGATCCCGCCTGGGGGCCGGCATTCGTCGCGGCATCGAGTTTTACGATATGCAGGTTGATGATGCCGGGCTGTTCATCAATGGCGACCTGTCCACCGTCATTCCCCGTGGTAAAGGCGATGCGATCGTGGCGGGGGACATAGCCGGCCGGCGCCTTCGTTTCAACTAGGTAGTATGCTGTGTTGGGCAGAAGTGTTGCTTGCGCCCGACCGTTGCTGTCCATCTGGATGGTGCCAACACGTGCGTCGCTGGCGCTCTCAAAAACATCGAATGTTGCCCCGGCAAACTGATAAGTATTGTTTCCGCTGGTAATGGCAGCGTTTGCAGACTGCTTTTGGAAGGAAACAGAGACCGCCGGCAGTACATAGAGCATGTCCTGACGTTTGCTGCCGCCCGATACGGCTCCTAGATAGCGCCGCGCGCGGTGCGGAGCGGCTTTGATGCTTCCTGATTTTGCGCTGTCGTGGAGCCACCGCGCCGCCGCCACGACTTCATTGTCAGTGGTAAAGTGCCCACTCTTGGTTTTGCCCTGAGCGGTCGTGTAAGAGTAAGTACCGTCGACATGGGTAGTGCCGTTGAGCATCCATACGGCAAGCTGGGTTGCGGCGCGGGCGCGATCGGGTGAAAGATGGTAACCGCCAAACGACGTGGCGGTAGGATATCCGTGACAAACGATTGCCGCGAACTCGTCGTCGAGCCACACCCAGCCTTGATCAAAGTTGAGCCATGGGCCGCCCGGCTTGGTGGGGCCGGGGCGCTCCTGGTTCATGCAGTAGGCAATCGAGGCGTCTTGAGCTTCATACTTGCCGATGAAGAAGGGCCCACAATCATCGCTAATAGTGCGGAAGCCGAGCTGATCGTAGCCGTCGACGGCAAATGCAGTTCCCGGTGCCAGGCAGCCGATCAGTAAAAAGAGGACTAGGAGCAGCGATCCTGCTGTGATTGCGCTGTGGACAGAGTGCGTGGGTGCGTTGGACATGGCTGCTCCTTATCCCTCGTGCGCCGCATGGGGAGGTTGCGGCGCGTAGGATGAGGCTACCCCCGAGGTTCATGCGGGTAAGTACCGGAGCCTGACCAAAAGCTTGCCCGATTTCTGACAAATCGAGCTCAAATACAACAATCAGATAAAAGTGCAGGTAGAAGATGGTAAGAAAAGAAAGACAAAGGTCCTCATCTCCACAATTGGCGCAGTTTTCAAACGATTCTCCACAGCTAAAACAAGCATCGACACCCTTGTATCGAACAAGACAACCGCGTTATACTATCCCCCACATATGCGGGCATCGCCAAGTGGTAAGGCATCAGCTTCCCAAGCTGACACTCGCGGGTTCGAGTCCCGTTGCCCGCTCCATTCGAATTTCAGGCACGGTAACGTTTCGTTACCGTGCCTTTTTCAATAAAGTGCCGGGACTCGAACCCGACAGGGTGCGAGCGTTAAATAAACGCGAAGCGTTTATAGCGAGCAGGCAAGGTCGCCGATAGGCGACCGCAGCCGGTGCGTATTTGCGAAGCAAATACGCGGACGTCCCGTTGTCCGCTCCATGGAGCACAGAAGACCTCGGGACGGCCAATTCAACAAAGTCTTCCCCCGCGGTTTCGTGAGGCCGAGGGGCTCGCCTGAAGCCGGGGCGGATTTGCGAAGCAAATGCGCGGATGTCCTCATGGCCGCTCTTGCGGCAAAATGTTAGGTTAATGCCTGCTGCCCATACTTGCACCTGCGCACGGTACAATGGTTGGGTTACGACCAACGTGCCAATAACCAAAAAGGAGCCGCTATGATCGATCGCTATACCCGCCCGGAGATGGGACACATCTTCTCCCTCGAGAACAAGTACGCCATTTGGCAGGAAATCGAGGTTCTGGCCTGCGAGGCCCAGGCGGAGCTCGGCAAGATCGGTATTTCCAAAGACGAGGCCCAGTGGATCCGCGACCATGCCAACTTTGAGAAGGCGAAGGTCGATGAGATCGAGGAAGTCACGCGCCACGACGTCATTGCCTTCCTGACCAACATGAAGGAATACATCGATGCCGATGTTCCCGAGGGCGACCCCAAGCCCAGCCGCTGGGTTCACTATGGCATGACCAGCTCGGATCTGGGCGACACGGCCCTGTGCTACCAGCTCACCCAGGCCTGCGACCTGATCATCGAGGACGTCAAGAAGCTCGGCGAGATTTGCAAGCGTCGCGCCTTCGAGGAGCGCAACACGCTCTGCGCCGGCCGCACTCATGGCATCCATGCCGAGCCGATGACCTTTGGCATGAAGTTTGGCTCTTGGGCCTGGGAGCTCAAGCGCGATCTGGACCGTCTTGAGGATGCCCGCAAGAACGTTGCCCTTGGTGCCATCTCGGGCGCTGTCGGCACGTACAGCTCCATCGAGCCGTTTGTCGAGGAATATGTCTGCGAGCACCTGGGCCTGGTTCACGACCCGCTGTCCACGCAGGTTATTAGCCGCGATCATCACGCCTACCTCGCCGGCGTTCTCGCCACCACCGCGGCCACCTGTGAGCGCATCGCTACCGAGGTTCGCAATCTGCAGAAGACCGATACACTCGAGGCCGAGGAACCGTTCCGTAAGGGTCAAAAGGGCAGCTCCGCCATGCCGCACAAGCGCAACCCCATCACCATGGAGAAGGTCTGCGGCCTGTCGCGCGTCGTGAAGGCCAACGCGCAGGTTGCCTTCGACAACGTCGCCCTGTGGCACGAGCGTGACATTTCGCACTCCTCTGCCGAGCGCGTCGCCCAGGCCGACAGCTTCATCGCCCTCGACCACATGTTCCAGTGCCTCATTCGCGTTATCGACGGCCTGCAGCTGTACCCTGCCCGCATGATGGCCAACCTCAATAAGACCCGCGGCCTCATCTTCTCTTCCAAGGTACTGCTCGCCCTCGTCGACACGGGCATCACCCGCGAGGACGCGTACGCCATTGTGCAGGAGAACGCCATGGCAACTTGGCACGAGGTACAGGATTGTGTCTCCGGCCCCACCTTTAAGGAGCGTCTCGAGGCCGACCCGCGCTGCACCGTCAGTCAGGAGAAGCTCGACGAGATCTTTGATCCGTGGGACTTCCTCACCCGTATCGACACGGTCTTTGATCGTCTGGAGCAGCTGAGCTTCGAGTAGGTTCGGGCATAACGTTAGCTTTTTAGGGCGCTTTGCTGGTAATGTGTGTTGCCGGCAAAGCGCCTCGTTGCATTTAGGGAAAGACGGGGATAATAGTCGTCTCGAATAACATTCTGAGAGGGGATCGCATGATTTCGTTTGATTACAAGCCTCAGGGCGTGTGTGCTCGCAATATTCACCTTGACCTTTCCGATGACGGCAACAAGGTGGTGGGCGTTGAGTTTACCGGCGGCTGCGACGGCAATCTCAAGGCTATCTCCAAGCTGGTCGAGGGCGCTCCCGCCGATCGCGTAATCGAGGTTCTCGCCGGTAATACCTGCGGTATGAAAAAGACCTCCTGCGCCGACCAGCTTACGCGCGCTATCGAGGCCGCTCGCGCCGAGATCGCCTAATGGGTATCGCCGATCACATCAAGAACGGAATATCGCGTCGCGGCTTTGTACTCGGTGGGGCTGCCGCGGGCGCTGCCACGGTGCTTGCCGGATGCTCGAAAAAAACGGGTACCAGCGATGATGCCGCCGGCGAGCCGCAGGTTATCAAGGACGATTCCAAAATCATCTCGATTACGGATGAGTATGAGGCTGTCGACATCGATCTTGAGCCGGCGTCATCGTGGACGCTGCCTCTGGGTACGCTGCTGTACTACTGCGACGGCGATTACGCCGCGGCGATGATGGCGCCCGCATCGGCACTGCACGCCAACACACTCGGCGTGCTCAACCTGGGCGATGGCTCGCTTACCACATTAATCGAGGATCCTATCGAGGGCACGGGATATGCATTCTACGATGTCCGTGCCGGCGACAGTGTATTCGCGTGGGTTGAGATGAACTTTGCCAATTCATCGTGGAAGCTCTACGGTCAAAATCTGTCGGGCGCTTCGCTCTCTGGCGACGTGGTTGAGCTCGATCGAGGTGGCAAGGACTATGATCCGCCGCTGTTTACGGCGTTCGGGTCATCAGTCATCTGGTATAAAATGCCCTCGGCAGGTGGCAATAAAACGAGTAGCGATTCGTTTTGCTATCGTCGCTCGCTTGATGAATCCAAGGCCGAGACAATTTGGAAATCGACGGGTCGCTTTGCATCGGCCCCGCGCGCGAGCGACGGCATTTTGACCATCTCGCCGCGTGTCCGCAACGACGAGGGCGTCTACTACGGCATAACGGCAATCGATCTGACCGACGGCAACAACACCAAGCGTGCCCAGTTGGTCCTTCCTTCGTCAGTTTCGCCTTTCGAGGCCGTATATATGGGCGATACCTTCGTGTTTTCTATCGAGGCGGCCTATAGTGGCGTGGGCAGCCTGGGCAATATGGGCACGTATATCGGTAATGAGGGAGGGCCGTACCTCTTCCTGTCACGCGAGCCGCTCGCATGTGCGGCTGGCAAGAAGAATAAATACCTTGTTAAGGTACAGGCGTCGCATTTCCTGATCGACACCTCTGCCAAGACCTATGGCTCGCTGCTGTCGCCCGACCGCGCTTTGGAGTATGGCGATTATCCAGCTACGGCGGGAAAATCGGACTCATTCCTTACGTACGCCACGGTGCGCAACAGCCAGGGTATACCAGAGACGGTCACTGCACGCCTATTCTCTCTTTAAGCTTAGAGGGGTTAAAAAGGCGCCAACAGGGGAATAAACGCGTTGTAATTGTGAGTACCGCCCGCCGAGCTGCTGCGTCATAGCGGCATCTGGCGGGCTCAGGTGCGTTAAAATGGGCTTGTTCTTAGCTAATTGAGACAGGGGGGCCGTGTTATGGCTTCAGATGCAAAAAAGATTCTGCTGGTCGAGGATGAGAAGGCAATCCGTGACGCCGTCGCTGCCTATCTCGAGCGCGAAGGCTACTGGGTTGTGGGCGTCGGCGATGGCCGGTCCGCGATCGAGGAGTTCGAGAAGCATCAGTTCGACCTGGTCGTGCTCGACCTTATGCTCCCCAAGATCCCCGGCGAGCGCGTTTGCCGCACCATTCGCGATACCTCGGATGTCCCCATCATCATGCTGACGGCTAAGGGCGAGATCGAGGACCGTATTATCGGCCTTGAGCTCGGCGCCGACGACTATCTGATTAAGCCGTTCTCGCCGCGCGAGCTCGTCGCCCGCGTTCGCGCTCTGTTCCGCCGTGCCCATCAGGCCGACGAGCCCGCCGTCGAGGTACTCGACTTCGGCGATCTGGTCATCGATATCTCGGGCCACAAGATCTTGGTCGAGGGCAAGGAAGTCGATCTGACGGCTTCCGAGTTCAAGCTGCTCACCACGCTTGCCCGCCATCCCGGCCGTGTATATAACCGCATGGAGCTGGTCGAGAAAGTGCTCGGGTATGACTTTGAGGGCTATGAGCGCACTATCGATAGCCACGTGAAGAATCTTCGCGCCAAGCTGGGCGATGATCCCAAGAAGCCCAAGTGGCTCTACACCGTCCATGGTGTCGGCTATCGCTTCGAGGCTCCGGCCAAGGCCGATAAGTCGGACGAGAAATAGGGAAATCACATATGATACCTGCGCGCTTTGAAATCGGACAAAAGCACAAGCAGGAGAGCGAGGCGGGTTCCAAGGCTAGTTGGAACACGCCTCGTTCCGATTCACGGCCAACGATGAGCTATCCCTCGCGCATGGCACTTGCTTTTGCTCTGACATCGCTCATGACGGTATTGGTGCTGGTGGGCGTTGTCTCTGTTGTGTGGGGCACAGTCTTTTCGGATTACACACGCTCCAATATCGTCGAAATCGCAAATTCCGCTGCCGAGAAGTTGGCAACCTCATATGAGGAAAACGGCTCTTGGACCGCGGGAGAACTGCGCACGGTCGCAACGTCGAGTTTGGTTTCCGACGATCTGGGCATGCAGGTCGTCAATAAAAAGGGCGTGATCGTTTATGACGATTCCTGGCCCTCGGCAAGCGCCACCGCCGATGTACGCGAAAACCAGGCTACGACCGACGACACGAGCGGCAAGAGGGCATCGCATAGCCCGGTCTCGTCTGCTCCAACCGACTCCGATAGCGTTGCTAACGTCGAGATTGTAACGTCTTCCGGCGAGCATGTCGGACAGGTAAAGCTGTGGGCCATCGGCTCCGACGCTCTGCTCACCAAGGCGGACTCTGCGTTTAGGGAGAAGACCTTTAACGCCATGGCCCTCGCCGCGGTTGTTGCAATCTGCATTTCGGTCGTTATCGGATCGCTCGTGTCGCGCATGCTCACCAAACCGATTCATCGCATCACCAGTACCGCAAAGCAAATCCGTGACGGCGACCTGTCGGCTCGCACGGGACTGCGCGGTGATGACGAGATCGATCAGCTGGGTGAGACCTTCGATGAGATGGCCACTTCGCTCGAGAAGGATATGAAACACGAGAAGCGCCTGACCTCAGACGTTGCACACGAGCTTCGCACGCCGCTTATGGCCATGCTCGCAACGGTCGAGGCTATGCAGGATGGCGTGTATCCCACCGACGATGAGCATTTGGAGACTGTTGCTTCCGAGACGCGTCGCCTGGCTCGTCTGGTGCAGCAGATGCTCGACCTGTCGCGCATGGAAAACAGCACGGCTCCGCTCAACCTTGAGCCGGTGGACATGGTTCCTTTCGTGCGTTCCATCGTTAATGCCCAGGAGCGCCTGTTTGTCGACCGCGATCTGCGCCTGCGTTTTGCGGACGAGACCCAGGGTCACGACGATGTCGTCGAGGCCGATCCCGACATGATCACGCAATGTGTTATCAACCTCATGAGCAACGCCATGCGCTACACCCCCGAGGGCGGTTGGGTCGTGGTGTCGGTGCTCAGTGACCGCAAGCACGTCAGCATTGCCGTTTCTGATACCGGCATCGGTATTGCCAAGGACGATCTGTCGCGCATCTTCGGGCGGTTTTGGCGCGCCGATGCCAGCCGCGCCCGCGAAGCTGGCGGCCTGGGCGTCGGCCTCGCCGTGACCAAGCAGATCGTCGAGCGCCATCATGGCTACATTTCCGTGGAGTCGGAGCTTGGAAAGGGTACAACTTTTACGATTCATCTGCCCCGCGAGCACACGGCGGACGCGGCATCTACTACAATGGAGCACTAGCTTTTCGCTATTCGGTGAAGGAGGGGCCGCGTCCCTGCCGCTCCGAGTTTGCGAAAGCATGCGGGAAAGAACCCGCATTTCTGTCGTATTTAGGTAAGGAGTGACTCACGTGACAACGATGGAGCGTCGTCCGGATTCCCGTGGCAAGGTTCGTGATATTTACGATGCCGGTGAAAACCTGCTGATGGTCGCCACCGACCGCATTTCTGCGTTCGACTTCATTCTTCCCGACGAGATTCCGTTTAAGGGAGAGGTACTCAATCGCATCTCGGCATTCTGGTTCGATAAGTTTGCCGACATCGTCCCCAACCATCTCGTTTCCATCGACCCGGCGGATTTCCCCGAGGAGTTTGCTGAGTATCGTGACTACCTCGCTGGCCGCGCCATGCTGGTTAAGAAGGCCCAGACGATTCCTATCGAGTGCATCGTCCGCGGCTATCTGACCGGTTCGGGCAAGAAGACCTACGACGAGAACGGCACTGTCTGCGGCATCCAGCTGCCTGAGGGCCTGACCGAGGCTTCCAAGCTTCCCGAGCCGCTGTTCACGCCGTCCACGAAGGCCGAGATCGGTGACCACGACGAGAACATTTCGTTCGAGCGTTGCTGCGAGATCGTGGGCGAGGACATCGCCACGCAGATTCGCGACCTTTCCCTCAAGATCTACAAGGCCGCTGCCGAGTACGCCGCGACCCGCGGCATCATCATTGCCGACACCAAGTTCGAGTTTGGTGTTATTGATGGCAAGGTCACGCTGATCGACGAGTGCCTCACGCCCGACTCCAGCCGTTTCTGGCCTGCTGCCAGTTACGAGGAGGGCAAGATCCAGCCTAGCTACGACAAGCAATTCGTCCGCAATTGGCTCAAGGCCAACTGGGATATGACGGGGGAGACCCCGCACCTGCCCGCCGAGGTCATCGATGGCACGTCCGAGCGCTATCGCGAGGCCTTCCAGATCATCACGGGCTCCCAGTTCACAAGCATGAAGGAGAACGCATAAGTGAGTACCCGTAGCGCCACGAACAAGCGCACGCAATCCCACGAGGTTACCGGGGTTGCGCGCAAGTCTGCCGCATCTGCTAAGCCCGCCCGCCAAGCAGCGAGCTCCGTTCGCGTCGTGCCGGCTTCGTCTAAGGCACGCCGCAAAGAGCTCGAGAAGGGCGAGAGCCTCGAGGGCCTCTCTAAAGAGGAGAAGCGCGCTCGCAAGGCTAAGCAGCGCGCCAAGGAGGACCGCATCTATACGGTGTCGAATATCCTCCTCAAGCAGGACGAGGACTACACCAAGCGCCGTCGCATCTGGTGGATTGTGCTCGCCATTGGCATGGTGCTCGTCGTGGCAATTTGGGCCTCGCTGTACTTCGCTCCCGCTGGCATGGTGTCCAGCCCCGTCCAGATGGTCGGTATTGTTTTGTCCTACGTCGTCATTCTGGGTGACTTTATCTACGACTTCGTCCGTATTCGTCCCCTGCGCAACATGTACCGCGCGCAGGCCGAGGGCATGTCCGAGAACAAGCTCAACGCTCTTATCGAGCGTTCGGCTGCCGAGGAGGACAAGAAGGACTCCAAGAAGAAGTAGCGTTTGCATACATACTTATCGCTAAGATATAAGGCGCGTCGTTTTTGCGGCGCGCCTTTTTACTGTTCTATAGATAGATGGAGTGGCACATGATTCGAGCTGCCCTGACGGTCGAAGAGGCTCTGGAGGGCATGAAGGCCCTGGAGCCCAAGATTAAAAACTACGCGCGCCTGGTCGTCCGCAAGGGCGTAAACGTCAAGCCCGGCCAGGAGGTCGTCGTTCAGTCTCCGGTCGAGTGCGCGCCGTTTGCGCGCGTGGTGGTCGCGGAGGCCTATGCTGCCGGCGCCGGCCACGTGACGGTCATTTGGGCCGATGATGCCGTGACGAGGCTCACGTACGAGCATGTCGAGAAAAGCTATTTTGAGCAGACACCCGAGTGGAAGCGCATGCAGCTGGATTCCTTGGCCCAGGATGGTGCCTGCTTTGTCTTTATCGAGGGTGCGGATCCTGCGGCCCTCAAGGGCATCGATCCAGCCAAGCCGGCCGCGGCATCAAAGGCGAGGAATACGCAGTGCAAAGTTTTCCGCCGTGGACTGGATTACAACATCAATCCGTGGTGCATCGCCGGCGCTCCGGTCGTGGCTTGGGCGCACGAGGTGTTCCCGGGAGACGCCGATGAGGTTGCAATCTATAAGCTGTGGAATGCGATTCTGCACACCGCGCGCGCCGATGGCCAGGACCCAGAGAGCGACTGGGAACTCCATGACGCCGCATTCGAAAAGAACCTGCGTTTCCTGAACGACAATCGTTTCGACTACCTGCATTACACCGCGGCAAATGGAACCGATCTGACGATTGGCATGACGAAAGGTCACGAGTGGGCCGGCGGCAAGGGCAAGACGCCCGATGGACACCCCTTCTTCCCCAACATTCCCACCGAGGAAGTCTTCACCTCGCCCGATCGCATGCGCGCCGACGGTATCGTGTACTCTGCCATGCCGCTCATCCACCACGGCAATAAGGTCGACGATTTTTGGATTAAGTTTGAGGGAGGCCGCGTGGTGGACTACGACGCCCGTGTGGGCAAGGCGACGCTTGCGAGCATCATTGACACCGACGAAGGTGCCGCTCATCTGGGCGAGGTCGCGCTCATCTCCAAGAACACGCCGATCCGCGAAAGTGGTGTTCTGTTCTACGATACGCTCTATGACGAGAACGCTAGCTGCCATCTCGCGCTAGGTGTCGGTTTCCCCGAATGCATCGAGGGTGGGTATGACATGTCCAAGGAGGAGCTCCTGGAGCATGGCGTTAACGTCTCGAGCACGCACGTCGATTTTATGATCGGCACGGACGACATCGATATTACGGGCATTACGCCTGATGGACGTGAAGTTGTGATTTTCCAGAACGGCCAATGGAGTTGGGAATAGTCCCAGACCGTGGTACAATGCCACCCGCGGGCCGTTAGCTCAGCTGGCAGAGCAGGGGACTTTTAATCCCAAGGTCCAGGGTTCGAACCCCTGACGGTCCACCACGTCTGCTCTCTTCAATCCAAACATCACATGCATACAGCGCGGGCGGTCCCAATTGCGCGAAAACAGTGGCAGTGCCACGAATCCGGCGCAGTTCCCGGTTCCTGAAATTCACCTGAAGTGGCCCCTCAGGGCCTGTCGGCTTCCGTCCGCGAACGCTAGAATCTCGCACAAGGTGCTTTGCCGCGCTCGGGCAGCTCTCTACCTAAGGAGGTTGCCCATGGACACTCAGACGGTAATCGCGACATGCGAGGTACTCCTGGTCGTCATCGGAATCATCGGGCTCGTCCTGGTGAGGAGGGAGTGAGGCGAACGGCTCGTTTCTTGAAAAATAGATAGCCCCGCTGTTCAGTTGAAGGCTCAGCGGGGCTAAAACAAGAACGAGGCTGCCCGAGTAAGCGGGGCACCGTTCGAGTCCAGTATAGCATGCGATGCCGCAATCATCTCTCCGCTTCTGCCCAGTCTTTTGATGCGCGAAAAGAGTGGCAGTGCCACGCATCTGCTGCAACGTGCGCGAGATACGTGGCAGTGCCACACATCCGGCGCACGTGAGGAGGTCGAGAGGCTCGTCTCTCCGGTCGGCAACTTTCTGTTGCAAGCATTCCTTGTATCGGCGGTATCTGTTCGTTGCTACCTCCTGGAGCAGCGCATTGTTACACTTTTTCTCGTAGAGTGGCGGGTTCGCTGAGAACCAGCGGACCTGAAGAGTCAGTTGGAGAAGGGAGCACGCATGTTGAAAGAAGGCGAGTCTTTCGTCTACACAGCATGTCCTGGGTGGGGCGACCATGACTACTGTGCACTCAAAACCATTGTCAAAGATGGCAAGATCGTCCGTATGGAGAAGGCCGACTATGAGGGGCCGGAGGCAGAGGATGCACATATCTGCCAGAAGGGATGCCTCACGGGGCGTCAGCCGTATGACCCCACGCGTTTGAAGAAGCCGCTCAAGCGCGTCGGCGAGCGTGGCGAGGGCAAGTGGGAAGAGATTTCTTGGGAACAGGCGCTCGACGAGATTGCCGACAAGATGCTGCAGGTTCGTGACGCGCACGGCCCGGAATCCATCACGTTGTGGAACCTGCGTGCGGGTGTTCCTCCTGCGTACAGCCTCGAGGCACTCATGCCCGAGCGCTTTGGGAACGCGTTTGGCTGCACGTGTCCCATGGAGTCCATCGGTCTTGACAACGGGCCCTTCTACACCGAGTTCTACAGCGTCGGCACGACCGCAGCACACGTTCTCATAGACCCGCGCGTGTTGGACGATACTGACCTCGTCTATATCTGGGGCTGCAATCCCATCGAGAATCAGATGCGATTTGCCAAGCATCTGGTAAAGGCCCGCGAGCACGGTGCGAAGATTGTTGACATCGGCCTCATCTTTGATGGGACGGCCGGCTTTTCCGACGAGTTCTATGGCATCAAGCCAGCCACTGACGGCGTGCTGGCAGCCGGCATGATCAACTACATCTTGCAGCACGACCTCCAGGCTACCGAGTACCTGATCAGGCGCTCGAACGCTGCCTATATGGTCGACGATGCGACGGGCCTTCTCGCAAAAGACGAATACGGGTTCTATTACGTCTTCAACAAGGATACGGGCGAAATGGACACGGTGGGACCCAAGGGCGGTTCGCTTCCGACGGAAAACCTTGGGCTCGAGGGCCATTACGAAGTCGATGGCGTGAAGATGACCCCGGTCTTCCAGCTTATGAAGGACCAGTTTGCCGAGTACTCGCTCGAGCGCGTCTCTGAAGAGACGGGGCTGTCAGTCGAGACGATCGTTTCGCTGACGCGCCAATATGTGGAAACTGAGAAGGCGTTTATCTGCAGCGGCTACGGCTTGCGCTATCACAACACCAACGAGACCTATCGTCTGCAGCATCTGCTCGGCATCGTCACGGGGCGTTTTGGCACGCCGGGCGCAGGCGTTATCGAGGGCCTTCAGCTGCAGGGTTACCCGCTCGGCTTCAATGATGCCGCCGTCGCGCTCCCGGAGGGTACGGTTGCGTCTGCGAAGTCCCATCCGGTACGCATGGCCAACTGGTTCGAGGAGGCAACCTCTCCGGAAAGCCCCTACAGGGCGCTCATCGTCGCTGGCGGCAACCCAGTGCACCAGCAGCCCGACCGGCAGCGTTGGCTCGACATCGTCAGCAAGATGGACCTTGTGGTCGACTACGACATCTGGATGACCGACACGGGCGAGCTGGCGGACTACGTGCTCCCCGACTGCATGCCATTCGAGCGCGAGGACCTCATAACGGGCGCTTGCTACAATCACATTGTGCTCCAGGAGCCTGCAATCGAGCCGCCTGAAGGCTGCGACCCGCGCGATCCTGTCTTCTATTGGTCCGAGCTTGCCAAGCGTGTCGGTCTCGGCGAGTATTTTGACAAGACTGGCCCCGAGTGGACGGCCATCCGTCTCGACAGCACGGACCCGTTGCTGGCGAGAATCGAGCCGAAGGTCACGTACGAACGTCTGAAAGAGGAAAAGGTCATCCGCGCAGCCGTCCCCGAATTCCCGTGGAATCCCTGGATGAATCCAAACGAGGTCTTCCCCAACGATACGGGCCGCTTCGAAATCTACGCGGAGCGCCTGAAGGACTTCGGGCTTGCCATCACGCATCCCATCGAGCCGAACTACCTGGGCAAGGACGAGAAGCATCGCTTCCAGCTGTTCACAGGGCGTCAGCGCTTCTTCATGCAGTCGAGCTTCACGAACGATCCCATTACGGTGGGGCTTTCGGGCGGCACGCCGTCCACGCGCATCAACCCGATTGACGCGCGGGCCCTTGACCTCAAGGCCGACGACAAGGTCGAGGTGTACAACGACCGTGGCCACGTGGTCTCGCGTCTCGAAATCGATGAATGTGTTCCGGCTGGAACCGTCCATGTCTGGTTTGGCTGGCGTCGCAGCCAGTTTGAAGAGGGCACGTATTCCGAGATGGTGCACCAGTGCGCAAACCTGGATTCCCAGACGGAAGTCGAGGACAAGTGGTGGAACGACTGGATTGAAGCCGGTCACATCGGGAACTCTTGGATTGAGTTCATGGCGACCGAAGTCGGCGGAACCGACTGCTATTGGGATTCGGTCTGCAGCATTCGCAAATACGAGGAAGCGTAAGGGGGAACGAGCATGTCTAAGAAAATGTTGGTCGACCTCCAACGCTGCGTCGGGTGTTGGACATGCGCCATGGCGTGCAAGGTCGGTAACTGCCTGGAAGACGACGAGTACCGAGTCATTGTGCGAACGAATGGGTCGGGCGCGGGCATTGACCGTCCGCAGGGGATCTATCCGTCTCTGCGCATGAGCTGGCAGCCGATATACCAGAAGAGCTGCACGTTCTGCGCGGAAAACGTTGCGAAGGGCGAGCAGCAGTATTGCGTCATGGACTGCCCGACGCATGCGCTTTCTTGGGGCGACGACGCAGACCCTGAGTCTCCCTACAGCATCGAGCGGCAGCGCCGCCTCGACCTGCACTACAACCTGTTCGAGCTTCCCCCGCATGAGGGGACGCGTTCCAACGTCACGTACGCCGTACGCGAGTAAGTGAGCAACACGAGGGAGCTCAAATAAACTGCGTGCTGCGGCTGCAAGAGAGGTTCTTGCAGTCGCAGCTTGCGTTATGGGCTCAGTGATCAGCTGCTCTTGCCCTGCCATTCAATTGGGTATAGCGGGCTGAGAAGTCGGTTGGCCACTGTTTCTCGCATCTGGCATGCGCCGTGCGCGAAAACGGTGGCAGCGCCACGGATCTGGCGCGGTTTCTCCCGGTTCCTGAAATTCACCTGAAGTGGCCCCTCAAAATCTGCTGGCTTGCGCCCGCGGGCGGTAGAATCTCGCACAAGGTGCTTTGCCGCGCTCGGGCAGCTCTCTACCTAAGGAGGTTGCCCATGGACACTCAGACGGTAATCGCGACATGCGAGGTACTCCTGGTCGTCATCGGAATCATCGGGCTCGTCCTGGTGAGGAGGGAGTGAGGCGAACGGCTCGTTTCTGAGAATAGATAGCCCCGCTGTTCAGTTGAAGGTCCAGCGGGGCTAAACGAAAAACGATGCTGCCCGAGTTGGCGGGGCACCATTCGAGTCCAGTATAGCATGCGACGCTGCAGTCGGCCTTCCGCATCCGTTCGAAATCGTTCCGGAAGCTATATCGAGTACGCTGCCTATCGCGAGCGAGCGCAGGACAATTCCTCATGGCGCACCCAAGGAGCGCTGTTCATTGCCGCGGGAACAGTCAACTACCGCATGCGCAACATCTACGCGATTCTCGGTGTGCGTTCCAGGAAGGAAACCATCGACCTCGTGCGGGAGGGCAAATGGGGCAGAGGTAAGGAAGCTCCTCAAGGAGAACAAATTGTTCTCCATGAGCCACCAGCATTAAATCGATCGCTCGGCTGCTGCCTGAATCACAAGCTCGGTGCGGTTAATGAGGTTGATGTCAGATGCCGAAAGATCATAATCGAGAATCGTCAGGTCGATCTCGGGAAAGCGCTTTCGAAGCTTCCGCAGCTGACCACGTGCATAGACATGTCCGCTCATGCAACCGAAGGGGAGAATACAGATTGCAGTTCGGATGCCGACCTCGCTGAAATATTCCAGCGAGGGTGTAAGGAAATCCTGCTGGTCCAGAATCCGCTTCAGGGGAGGGATGACTACGCTCACGCCGGAGTTCTCAAGATGAGTGCAGACTGTGCGCCTGAGCTCTTCAATCGTGAGGACGGGAACGTTGCCGCACAATCCAATCGTTGTGCCGTGCGCGATAGGGGCTTCCTCCACCGCGGGGCCTGCAAGTGCTTTCAACTCGGAACTGGAAAGTTCCACGAGTTTGACGTCGTGGCATCCCGCTCGTTTGAACGTCACGTCGAGCGTGTCGCGTAGGCTTATCGACCTGCAGTCGTGGCAGAGGACGGGGGTGAGGACGGAAATCTCTTCTGCACCTGTGTGCTGCTCTGCCCATCTTATGCATTGCCCGATCATGGCGATAGTCGGCGCGCAGATATCGTTGTCAACGTAGCGGAGCCCCGCTTCCAGATCGGCGCCTGTAATCTCGTCGAGGAGCATGACAGAGTAGCCGCGGTTTTCGAGAAGCTGGGCTACCCGAGCTGTCAGGCTCCCGAGCATCCCTGGGACAAGTATCACCACGGGAACAATCACCCCAATAACGCTGCCGTTTTCGTGCTAATAATAGAGACGGATGAGAGTCGTCTTATCAAACGGGATACTATCATCTGCACGCTTATGGTGACTGGGAGAATCATGTATGAACCGCTTGGGAATCGATATCGGGTCAAAGACAGTCAAGCTTGCGTTGCTGGATGGAGATGACAACTCACTCGTCTACTCGGACTACTTCTACCATCGTTCTCAGATAAAGAAGAGCCTTCTGGCGGCGGTCCATCGTTGCGCTTGGCTGTATGGCGATTGCGACGTCAGCATTTCGGTGACGGGATCGGGCGGGATGAGAGTTTCTGAGCTGTTCGATCTGCCGTTTGTCCAAGAGGTCATCGCGCTGAAGACCGGTATCGAGAAGCTCGTCCCCGACACGGATGTCGTGCTCGAGATGGGCGGGGAAGACACCAAACTCATCTACCTGACGGGAACCGTCGAGCAGCGCATGAACAATGTGTGCGCCGGCGGGACGGGTGGCTTCATCGATGCCATGGCGGGCTTGATGGGGGTCAAGTCCTCCAGCATGCAACGCCTTGCTATGGGCGCAACTTCAATCTACCCCATCGCATCGAGGTGCGCCGTATTTGCCAAGTCGGATGTCCGGCCGTTGCTTAACTCGGGCGCGAAGAAGGAAGACATCGCAGCAAGCGTGTTGCAGGCGGTGTGCGAGCAGGCGGTGGCGGGGCTTTCTGCCGGTCGGCCAATCGAGGGAAGAGTCGCGCTCCTCGGTGGTCCGTTCTATTACACTCCATATCTCAAGACGGCGTTTTGCAAGGTCACGGGGATTTCTCCCAAAGATGTTGTCATTCCGGACCAGGCACACCTCCTTGTTGCACAGGGCGCCGCGCTCTCTTCTGACACGTCGGAAATGACGACGCTCCGGCGTTTTGAAGAGCGTCTCGAAGCATGCGATTTCTCGACTGACGAAGGAATGAAGAGGCTTCCTGCCCTGTTCTCCAACAAGGCAGAATATGAATCGTTTTGTGCCCGTCATACCCAGTGCAGGATTCCTCGCGCAGACGCATACAACTCATCAGAAAACTTCTTCGTCGGCATCGATGCGGGGTCGACGACTTTGAAAGTGGCGCTGGTAAACGAAGATGGGGCGCTTTGTGCGTTCCAGTATGACTGGAACCAAGGCGACCTCTCGAAAAGCCTCCCGAGGATGCTCAAGAGCATATATCGCGACATCGACTACACGTACATGGACAAGAAGGTGATACGCAGAAGCTGCGCTATCGGGTACGGGGAAGATTTTTCCCGCGCGGCGTTCCACGTGGATATGGGGCAAGTCGAGACGGTGGCACATCTGCGCGCGGCTCGAGAGATCGAGCCCGATGTCGACTTTCTCATGGACATTGGTGGACAGGATATCAAGTGCTTCTACATCAAAGATGGCGTCATTGAGGACATTGTCCTGAACGAAGCGTGCAGCTCGGGGTGCGGGTCTCTCTTCGACTCGATTGCAAGGTCGATGGGCTACAGCAAAGAAGCGCTCGCCGAAGAGGCGCTGTATGCGGACAAGCCGGTTGAGCTGGGCACACGGTGCACCACGTTCATGGATTCCCGTGTGAAGCATGCCCAAAAAGAAGGCGCGGAGCCTGGAGATATCGCGGCGGGGATTTGCTACTCGACGGCACGAAATGCCCTTTTCAAGGTGGTACACAGGCCAGATTTCAGCCAGGTCGGGAAGCACATCGTCGTGCAAGGCGGGGCTTTTGCCAATGATGCGCTGCTGCGCGCATTCGAGCTCGTGACAGGTACCGAAGTGGTGCGTCCCGACCTTTCGCAGATAATGGGCGCTTGGGGAGCGGCGCTGCTTGCGCGCGACGAGTGGCTGTCACTGAGGAAAGACGACCCTGATAAGGCGGACAGGGTCAAGAGCCGCATCCTTTTTGCTGGAGAGCTCGACAGGCTGTCGATCCGGCAGACAGCCTCTCGCTGTGCCCTGTGCACGAACAACTGTTTGCTTTCGATCTCCCGCTTTTCGACAGAAAAGGGCTCCGAAGACGACCAAAACGATGTGTATGTCACGGGCAATCGCTGCGAGCGAGGGGGCGCGGCGTACGGAAAGAAGGCGACCGGCCGCGTCAAGCCGCCCAATATGATTGCAGTGAAGAATGCACTGATTGCGGCATTCGATCGGTCTCCACAGCCCCATTCGGACGTGGTCGTTGGAATCCCGAAAGTGCTCTCGCTCTACGAGAGCTACCCCTTCTGGAAAACGTTCTTCAACGAGCTGGGGGTCCAGGTCGTTTCGCTGCGTGAGTCTGACGACAGCGTCTACCGGGCGGGTATGAGCTTCATTCCCTCCGAGAGCGCGTGCTACCCTTCGAAGCTCGTGTTCGGCCACTGCAAGAAGCTCCTTGAGTCTGGGGCTACGGCCCTATTCTTGCCCTCGATGACGCAGGCGTTTGCGCGCGAAGGACTACTGGGACACCTGCGCTCTGAAGAGCACGTTCACGAGTGCCCGCTCATCGTGCACATGTCCGATACGGTCCGTGGCAATCTGGGGGATGTGGTTACCGGGAGGGCAGCGCTTGTTGCTCCAGTCTTTTCTGACGTGGACGGGCTCGACGATATTGCGTCAACTCTCGAAAAGACGCTTCGGGAATCCCGGCTCGATTATTCTCGTGCGGCTATTGCTAGCGCGCTTCTCAAGGCGCGTGCGGCCTATCAGGCATTTTTCGACAAGCTCGACCGTGAGAACAGAAGGCTGCTTGCACGTGTCGATGCGGGCGAGTTCCCGGGCATTCTTGTGATGGGTCATCCGTATCACTCTGACCCCGGGATTGGGCATGGGATAGACGAGTTGCTCAACAAACTTGGGTACGCAGTGTTCGAGCGGGTTGACTACCGCTTCTCTGACGCGTCCGTGCATACCCTCTCGGGGCAGGAGTGGTTCGCGAACTGCGAGCATGCAGGCAATGTGGCAAAGAGCCGTTCGCACCCAAATCTGCAACTCGTTTTCTTGCGGTCTTTTGGGTGTGGAATTGATGCAATTGCTGCAGACCGCATCCACGACGCCGTGCGTGAGAGCGGGCGCGTGTATGCCGAGCTGAAAATGGACCAGATTGTCGATCTTGCACAGGTGAGGATTCGTGTCAGGTCGCTTGCATATGCAGCCGGAGGGGGAGCAGCCAAGTCGACTTCGTTACTGCCTGATAAGGGCGAATGGCAGACTATGAGCCAGGACGAGTATTCGCAGCTGATTGCGGATCGGGAAAGAAGGATCGCCTTGGAGCGGCGTAGGCATCTGCGACGTGCTTCTCATTCGCATCGAGTGCCTCCGAAAGAGCGCTCGTGTGTGTATGAGGCTCAGAGAAAGAGAGAACGGGAGCATACCCGGGAGATTGCGGAGATGAGCAGGCTTGGGTTTTGTCTCTCGTCAACGTATGTAATTGGTGCTGTGAAAGAGGTCGCTTTCGAGATTCCCCATGGGGTCTTCTTCACGAAGAACAAGAGCGTCTATTCCTTCGCGTCATGGGAAAAGGTCAGACAATTCCTGGATGCGCCACAACGTGGGCGCGCTATAAAGTCTCCTGCCCCGAAAATTACCTATCCTCCAGGGGTATCTTCAGAGACTACCCATGATCCCTGTGGCAAGAGGTGCAGGCTTGCAGGCTATTCCGATATGCTTGTTCATGAGGCAGAAGATAGATATCTACAAAGACAGTGCACCATCAATACTGCCATGGCAGTCGAACGGGAAACTTCCGTCGAGACGCATCGTGAGCAGATTGAGCAGATGGCCAGCAATGGGTTAATGCTTGTAACCGAGTACCAGGATGCTGCGGATGACATCCCCTTCGCTGGGTACGTTTTCAAGATATTTTTCAACGGAAAAGGCGGGCTGCTGGGCTTCAGGAGTTGGGATGAAGTAGATAGCTTCCTGAGTGGAGAAGCTTCTGCAGGCTGTCGGATGCCGAATATGATGGCGAAGGCAGGGCTGGGTGCAGACGAAATCGGCAGAGTCGAATGAATTCATTGCGGGCGAATCGAGTTGTTCGCCCGCAATGTCTATGCTCCAAGATGACCTTCCCCATATGTTGACAGAATTCCATTTATGCCTTCGACGTCGAAGTATTCGTTAGCGAGACAATATTTGACTATTAAATCGAAACGGGATCCTCTCCTGAAGTCATGGCCCTCGTAGCTTAAGAGTTCTTGTGCCTGCTCGACGCTAAAACGTAGGCCGATACACAAGCTGAGCAGGACATTCTTGCTCGGTCGGTACTCCTTCTTGGAAATGACCTGCTCGATTATGTGCTGGGGAACTCCACTAGCCAAGGAAAGAGATTCGGCAGGGATGCCCGCCGTTTTCATTGAGCTTGAGATAATGTCATGAATCTTTCCATCGTTTTCAGGACTGGTTTTTATCGCGATAAGCTCGCTATATTCGTTCGTGCGTGGTTCTGCGGAGGCGTTTGCGCTCCTGGAAGAACCAGGGGCGCAATAGCTTGTGGCTGATGAATCTGCGAGGGCGGGGGGGACAAACCAGCCGATTCCTTTGTCGGGTATGTACTCGTCTTCCAAGTATTTCTCGAGGTTTGGGATACACAATTTGCCAGCCACGATGACCTCCAGTTGATTAATTGATATGAGAAGGTTGTTATAAAGACATAGTAGCGTTGTCAAGATGCTCGACAAGCGATGCTAAGTATGAGTGTCTTTCTCCACCAAGTGAAAAGTGTCTCGTTGGGTTATCGTCTCGCGGGAAGAGCGTCAGCAGCGATCAACAAGTGCAAGAGATAGATAGTAGAAAGATAAGACGCTCTATTCTGAAATTTCCATCTTAATACTTTTTAAATTAGTTGTCGGTTAAAAATCGTCAATTATTTATCGTCTGATAGGTTGAAATGCGGTGAAATGCGTAATCTCCCGGACTGAATGACAGAGACGGCACCAAATGGCAATTGAGCTGTAAGCGCTCCGACATATTCTGAGTCTGTCGTAACACGGGGAGTGTTGTGACAAAGGAAAGAGTAGGAAGGAGTGATTCGCATGGCAGAGGATCAGGCTTATGGTGAGCAGGGTCACGCGGTAGAGGGGTACAACAACTCCGGCAAATCAACCAGGCTTGTTGGTGATTACCTCGAAGTCGAGCACAAACATCCATGGCGGTATGAGGAGGATGGACTGACTGTAACAAGAGGCAGCGCGTGGTCCGGCCCCGGTTGCCATGATGGTTGCGGCGTTCTGCTGTATACGGACAAGAACGGAAAACTTGTAAAGGTTGAGGGCGACCCGGAGAACCCGTACAACAAAGGACGTCTCTGCGTCCGCTGCCTCGATGTTCCTGAGGTCGTCTATCACAAAGATCGTCTGCTCTATCCCATGAAGCGCGATCCGAAAGACCGCGGCAAGGATAAGTGGGAGCGCATTTCTTGGGATGAGGCCTTTGATCTTGTGGCGACAAAGTTCCTTGACATCAAGGAAAAATATGGCGCTGAGGCAGTAATGTTCGGACAGGGCACCGGACGCGATATTGCGGCATACATTACGCGCCTGTGCTGGTCTTTCGGTTCTCCAAATTACGTCTTGTTCCTGTCTGGTTGCGCATGCTATCTGCCGCGTGTGGCTGGATTTGCGGCAACTGCCGGCTCGTTCTGGGTCGCGGACTGCTCTCAGGAGTTCCCAGATCGTTACGATAATCCGCAGTATAAGGTCCCAGAAACCATGTTTGTTTGGGGCAACTATCCGCTGCGCGCGAACTCCGATGGCTTCTATGGTCACTGGGTTGTCGATTTGATGAAACGCGGCATGGAGCTTGTTGTCATCGACCCGAAAGTTACCTGGCTCTCTACGCATTCGAGGCTTCACCTTGCAATCCGCCCGGGTTGCGATGCAGCACTTGCTCTTGGCTTCCTGAATATCATCATCAATGAGGGTCTGTACGATCATGACTTTGTCGATCGTTGGTGCTATGGCTTTGACGAGCTCAAAGAGCGCGTCCAAGAATATACGCCAGAGAAAGTCGCAAAGATCACGTGGATTCCAGAGGAGAAGATTCGTGAGGCGGCACATATTCTCGCGGAGTCTAAGCCTTGCACGATGCAATGGGGCGTCGCAGTCGATATGACCAAGGAAGCCCTGCCTGCCTCTCAGGCAATTGCCGCATGCTTCCAGATTACCGGTAACGTTGATGTCCCTGGCGGCATCATTGCGCCTCCCGAGATTCTTAACTATGCAGGTGGCTGGGGCCGCGAGCTATGCCCCGAAGATACGTGGAACAAGCGTATCGGCCTGGATCAGTACCCGCTTCTTAACTTTGGCTTCCAGATTGCTCAGCCCGACGAGCTTCGCCACACGATGGCGACTGGCAAGCCGTACAAGATTCGTGCTTCGTGGCTGCAGCAGAATAATTGCCTGTCTTGCATGTCTGCCGATCCGCAAGAGATGTACATCGGCCTGATGAACTGCGAGTTCAATGTCTCTGTCGACCTGTTTATGACGCCCACCATCATGGCGACATCCGATGTCGTGCTGCCTGCAGCGACGTTCCCAGAGCGCGACGGCATCCGAGTTGGCGACGGCGTGCAACGTGGCGAGGTCATCAACAAGGTCTGCCAGGTTGGTGAGTGCAAGTCCGATATGGAAATCAACCTGGAGATGGGCAAGCGTTTCAACCCGGAAGCTTGGCCGTGGGACAACGTCGATGAAATGTTCGGCGCCATGCTCAAGGCGCAGACGCCGTACAACTTCGAAGAGATGCGCGAGCATCACCCGGTGTATCTGCCGTTCTCCTACCGTCGTTACGAGACCGGTCTTCTTCGTGCGGATGGCAAGCCTGGCTTTAACACTCCGACCGGTCGCATCGAACTCTGGTCGACATTCTACAACTCCGCCGGCATGGATCCGATGCCTTACTTCGAAGAGCCTGTCCCTGGCCCCGGCTCAACTCCAGAGCTTATGGACGAATATCCTCTGGTTTTGACTACCGGTGCACGTCCGTGGTCTCTGTTCCATTCCGAGCACCGTCAGATTCCGAGGCTTCGCGCTCTGAAACCCGAGGGCAATGTCTATATGAACCCCAAGACTGCAGAGGAACAGGGCGTCAAGAACGGTGACTGGGTATGGGTTGAAAATATTTACGGTCGCTGCAAACTGCAAGTTGAAGTCACTAATCTTTATCAGGATCCTCGTGTTATCGCCTGCGACCATGCTTGGTGGCATCCCGAAGGTGATCCTGAGAGCCTGTATGACTCCCATGATATGAATGTCAACAACCTCCTTCCGGGTATTCCTGGCCGAGCAGGATTTGGTTCCAACTACAAGACCACGCTTGTGAAGATTTACAAAGTGGTTCCGGGCGATGAAACCAATGGCTACTTCCAGGCGCCTGACAGTGGGTATGTTAGCCAAGCCATGGACGGCAAGGGTATTCCTGCAATCCAGAAGCTCGTCGACGAGCGCAACGCAATCATGAATGAGTAATGGGAGGATGAGGCTAATGTTGACTCCGAAGGAATTGAATTCCAGGCCGGCTGCAGAATATGGCATGCTTGTTGACTGGGCTTGGTGCACGGGGTGCCACTCCTGTGAGGTGGCTTGTCAGACTGAGCTGGAGCTTCCAGTTGGTCAGTCGGGCGTCGTGCTTCAGGATATGGGACACTGGCCGCTCGAAGAAGGCGGGGATGAGTGGCAGTTTGGCTACCTGCCTACGTTCAACTCCGTTTGCGACACCTGCAAACATCGCCGCTCTCTCGGAAAAGTGCCTACCTGCGTTCAGCACTGCCAGGCACAGTGCCTTGAGTTTGGGCCTATAGATGAAATGGCAGAGAAGGCCAAAACGCATAAGGATTATGTGCTGTTCTCTCTGAACGAGAAGTAGAGGCTCGATTCATCAGTCTGGGTGTGCGGGGAGATTCATTCCTGTCATAGTGCAGAGATGCGCGTGAGGAAAACAACTGTCTGCCTCGCACGCCCAGATCATCGCAGTAAATATCACTTTTCAGCTCTCGTTGCGCTATTGGGGATTAGCAGCGAGATTTATACCTGTATGCAATCACAAGGAGGAAATATGGCATCTATTGCCAAGTACGGCGTTCTGTCCGATAGACAGACCACCAATACGGAGCGCTGGCTCAGTTTCGCTGCGTTGTTTTTATTTGGGTTTACCTCAGCGTGCAACCTTTTTAAGTCAGCACCTGTTATGTCGTTGATTGGGCAACAGTATAATGTTGCCGCCGGAGACCTTGGCCTGGTCATGACAACCTATTCGATTGCCGCATTGGTTTTTGCTCCAATCGGTGCTCTAGTCATGCGTAAGGTCGGTGTGAAATTCATGGTTGTCGTTTCATGTGCGATCATGGTGCTGGGTACGTTCCTCGGCTGCATCGCGACATCTTGGGGGACTTTCCTGTTCGGTCGCGTTATCGAGGGCGTCGCCTATGGCCTTATCTGTGTCTGCGGCCCGAATATTTTGCCGAGGCTTTTTCCGCGCCGGCAGATGGGGCTTGCGGTTGGAATCTGGTCTCAGTGGATTCCCTGTGGAACCATCATCGCCTTCTTTGCTGCGCCCGCATTGCTTGCTGCAACAGGAAGCTGGCAAGGTGTATGGTGGGTTACTCTCGCACTGGATATCGTTGCGCTCATTGTCTTGGTTGCTCTTGTTAAGATGCCTGCCAAAAATGAGAACACAATTGTCGATGGCGATGCGACTGTAGAAGCAAAGCCGGGCAAGCAGTTCTTTGTCAGTGGCTGTGCAGTCTGCTGCATCTTCGCCATTTGGGTCTTTGTCTACGTCGTGAACATCAACCAGATGTACCCGACGTTCCTTCAAGAGGTCAAGGGGATGAGCGTCTGGGATTCCTCCATGCTTCCCAATTGGCTGGCAATCATCACGATTCCTCTTGGCATAGTTGCCGGCTTGATTTCTGACAAGTTCCCTATCCGCAAAAAGGCGCTTGTCGTTTTCTACGTTGTCGTTGCATTGCTCTTCTGGTTCCTGGCATTTACGCCGGGTGATGACGTCGCTGGCCCTTGGGCGTTCTGCATCATCATGGGAATCTGCGCTTCGGTGATTCCGACGTACACTCGTGGTATTACCCCGGTGCTGTGCACTGACGGCTTTAAGACCGATATGGCGCTGATGTGCATGGCGCTCTTCACGGGCGTTGCTCAGGTGTGCGCGTTCGCTGCATCTCAAAGCGTTGCTGCCATTGGCTGGTTCAACAATGCTCACTTTGTCCTTGCTCCGCTTTGCATCGTTGCCGCAATCGTCGTGTTGGTATTCGTCAAAGACGATGCCGCAGTGATGAAGATTCGCGAGCAGGAAGAGGCGGAAGACAGGGCCGAGGCAAAAGAAGAGAAGTGAGGGTCTTGCTTGCATCATATTGATGCAAAACTATAATTCAGTGTCTCTGGGGACTTTGTCTACAACAAAGTCCCCTTTGGCATATCTAAAATTCTCTTGCCAATGGGGTGAAACAATGTCATGCGGATATGCGTGCGTGGGGTGCGGAAAATGCCAAGGAATTGTGCGTCCTCTTAATTCAGCGGGATATTGTCCTGCTTGCAAGACGCAGAATAATCCGAGTGATACAGTTTGCAAGCGATGCGGTATGAAGCTTCCGCTTGCAGCAGGCGTTTCATCTGTTTCAATAAGCAACTTGGCAAATTCGTCTCATTGAGGGGTATCAGTTCCATGGGCAAAAGCTTGCGAAGGTTGGGTCTTCTTTCAGCTGACAGAGAGAGGGGGGGGAAACCAGGCACTTTTTACTCCTCAGCTGCTGAGCACTTTGCTTGCGCTGGTATTCTTTTGGTCTTGGACCTTTCTGTTTTTTTGGTCTGACGCATTAGCTGGCAATCTCCAATTCGGCCCTTTCTTCTCTTGCAAGGGAGCGGGCCTTTTTGGGAATGTAACCGGTCTATTGACGATGGTGCTGCTCGGCAAGGCAAAAGTCAGGTTTTTGTCGAGACGTCTTTTTGGGTTTCTCGTCCCGGTACTGCTGACGCCGATAGCAGTCATAATGCTTATCGTGTATATGTATGCCGGTGTCGAATTCCCAAGATATGCTATCTACATTTTCTGGTTCCTCTCTGGCTTTGGGATGATGTCTGTCTTGATTCAGTGCGGCGAGCTTCTATGCCATGTTATTGATGAAGCGGCAATAGCTGTGCTGATGCTTACACTGTTCCTTAGCGCACTCCTATGTTTGTTCTTGTTGCAGTGTGATGAAGCTGCTGTGTTTTGTTTCATGCTCCTTTCTCCTATATTGAGTTCGACGGCAGTAATAATCGAGAACAATTCAACTTTCGAGACTGAACGAGAGGTCTCAGGGCAGGGCTTTCCTGAGAAACCGGGGTTCGCGTCGCGAGAAGCAAGGCGGGGATATTTGCTTCTTGCCATTCAGCAATTGGTGTTTAGCACGGTGTTTTCTTTCGGACAGTTTTCTAGCGTGTGCTTTGCGAGCAACGGTCACTACACCGTATTCGATTACTTTTGGATAGCGTTGTTTTTTTCTGGAGTGCTGTATTTGTTTTACGGGGCTTGGCTCAAAAAATACCTATCCTTGAAAGTGCTAGAGCTCTCACTCTTGTTGCTTACAGCGCTTTCGATTGTTTTTTTGACGCTGATTAACCTTGGTCAGCAGGAAAGGTTCGCCTGCTGCGTTCTGCTCTGTTTCGGCTTCACTTCTTTTGACGTCCTCTCGATGTATCGGTTGGGGAGGGTCGTCAACGATAACAAGCTACCATTTGGTCAGTATTTTGCCTTTGGCAGACTTGCAAATTCGACGGGGATGCTCCTTGGATGGGGCATTGTTTTCTTTTCAATTGAGCAAAACGGCGGAATACCAGATAACCTGCCTTTGCAGTACGGGATGCTCGTCGCCTTTTCGCTCCTTGTTATCTATTTTGCCATTGCTGCACGGCTCGAGCCGAAGATCGATGTCGAGCTCAATGACCAAGAAGAGCCAGGAGCGCCGGAATCGAAAGATGAACGTAAAGATCCGAGTAAAGATTCAGATGTAGGCCGTTGGAGAAATGCCGTTCACTCAATTTGCGTGAGGTGCCAGTTGTCGCCGCGAGAGACGGATGTGTTCATCTTGCTTTGCAGGGGGCGCGATACGGGCTATATCTGTGATTCGTTGTTTATCTCGGCAAGCACGGTGAAAACGCATTCTTATCACATATATCAGAAGTTGGGTGTTCATTCGCAGCAAGAACTCATCACGATGGTCGAGGAAGAAGCAAAAAGGCAGTCCGATCCACATGATTAGACGAATATCCTATTGCTCAAGATTGTCGGCACCCGGTCGAGGGGGAAAGATAAATCCGCAATTCTCGCAGCTTCGAGCATCTGCTGAATTCTGATGTTTGCATATTGGGCATTGGCCAAAAGGCTTCGGCTTACTTAACTCACACTGACCGCAATGTTTACACGGGTAACACATAGACTTCCCAATCATTGGCCCGCCTCATGTTGAAAACACATGTGGCGGGCCTCTCTGAATTACGTTACTAGAGTGCGAACAGAGCTTGCTTGGGGTGATTGGTTAGCTGTTTGCACAGGTCTTCAAGCTTGCCATAGGACAGACATTTGGCTTGACAGTGCTTGACGCAGGTGGGGAGTTTGCCTTTTTCAACCCGATCGCTGCACAGATCGCATTGATCGCCGAAGGTAATGGTATAGTCGTATTCCCATTTATCTGGCTCGATTTCCCAAGGACCCATCTCGAATACTTTCACGCCACCTTGGCCTATGCCGTAATCGTGCTCCATCTGACACGCCATTTCGCATGAATGACACCCCGTGCACCACTCGTAATCAACGAGAATTCCGAATTCGGGGTTCTTCGCTTTATCCATAAGAGCCATTACTTGGCCTCCTTATTCTTCTTGAGTTCCGCAATTGGGTCATATCCATCTGAGTGCATGGGCTCAAAACGGCCCTGCTTCGCTTCGTCTGTCATTTCTTCAGGCTTGACCTTGTATATTTTTACCAGGTTGCATTTGTAATTCGAGCCGAATCCGGATTTGCCCGGCGTCCACGTGACTTCATTATTGATTGCAAGATCGAATACATCGAACAGGTTTTCAGGCTTGCCCTCTGGGTGCCACCATGCATGATCAGCAGAGACAATGTTCTTGTGGATGAGCTTTTCTGTGATCTTTACAACGCGCATTGCTCTGTCCTTGGGGCTTTCGACCCATACCCAGTCGCCGTCGGCTACGCCAAGCTTCTTTGCAGTCTCAGGGTGTATTTCCACCAAAGGCTCAGGGTGACCAGCGCGCAGACGCGGGATGTTGCGGTGCTCGGAGTGGAACAGGAACCAGTTGCGTGCGCCTGTAGTGAGAACGAGCGGGTACTCGTCGAGCAGCTCTGGGGTCGAAACTGGGCCCGGAGCTGGCTCTTCGAAGTATGGCATCGGATCAAGGCCGAAGTTATAGTATGCGGTACACCACAGCTCGATTCTTCCGGTTGGCGTGTTGAAGCCCGGCTGGCCATCGGGGCGGAGCATGCCTTTCTCATATTTTCTGTAAGTGTACTTTGGGAACAACGGAGCGACTTCTCGCAGCTCGTCGAAGTTGTAGCCAGTGGATTCGATGATGGAGGAGAACATTTCTTTCACGTTGTCCCAAGGCCAGGCTTCAGGGTTCAGGCGCTTGCCAAGTTCCAAGTTGATTTCCATATCAGATTTGCACTCACCAATGGAAGTTACCTTGTTAATGGTCTCACCGCGTTGAGCACCGTCGCCAATGCGGATGCCGTCGCGTTCAGGATAAGTAGCGGCGGGAAGCACGATATCTGCAAGTGCCATGATTGTCGGGGTCATAAACAGGTCGACACAGTAGATGAAGTCCATCTTCAGCGATGCCTTCAAGAACCGTTTGGGGTCGGCGCCCATGCACGCGAGTGTGTTGGTCGTCTGGAGCCACATACCATGGATTTCGTAAGGGTCGCCGGTCTCCATTGCTTTGAGCATGACATCCGGCTGCAGTGTTGCGAATCCGGCACCGAGAGCGGGATATTTATCCAGACCGAGACGTTTCGCCGTCTGCTCCGGCGTGAGCAGGTCTGCGCCAAATCCACCACCGTAAAAAAGTATTTCTGGAGGCACGATCATGCATCCGGGTTTATCAATGAAACCACAAATTTGTGGAAGTGCCATGATTGCTTGGCCCGCAGGAAGCGCTTCTTTCGTCATATCGACTGCGACGCCCCATTGAACACAGGCGGCATCTGCATTTGCGAACATACGTGCTGCGGCGCGAATCTTCTCTGCGGGAACCCAAGTAGTTTCAGCTACCTTGTCGACATCGTATTGTTTTACACGCTCAGCAAACTCGTCGAAGCCATAGACCCACTTGCTGACGAAGTCATGGTCGTAGAGATCTTCACTCACGATAACGTTGAGCATTGCAAGCGCCAATGCCGCGTCGGTGCCTGGGCGCACGGGGAGCTGGATTTCCGCACGTGATCCGAGCCATGTAATTCGGGGGTCACACACAATCAACTTCATGCCGAGCTTCATGGCATCGACAACCCAGTGCCCAAAGAATCCATCCGAGTTGGAGACGAGCGGGTTGTTGCCCCAGACAATCATTACGTCCGGGCACTTCCACTCGGGGTCATCGTATCGGTCTGGGAATTGCTGAGACATATCGCACACCCAGAAGTTGCCGGTCGTTGTATATGCGCCTGCAACTCGGGGAAGATAGCAAGCGAGGCCCGAGAGGGGGAAACCGTAGTTTGGGGAACCGTACGACCAAGCTAGACGGGAGATCCAGGAGGCGATGTCACGGCCGGTTCCCTGAAGGAACAAAACGGATTCGGGACCGTATTCCTTTGCAGTCTTCTTAAGCTGCGCCTCTATGGTGTCGAGAGCCTCGTCCCAGGAGATGCGGACGAATTCGTCTTTGCCTCTTTTCGATTTGTCACGCTTCATCGGGTATGTCAGGCGCATGTCGCTGTTCGTGACTTCAGGGATGTCGAGGCATCTGACGCAAAGACGGCCCTGATTGTAGGGGCTCTCCTCGTCGCCCTCGCATTTTACGAGCTTTCCGTTCTCGTCTGTATACAGCTTGACGCCGCAACCGAGGTGACAGCCCGGCCCCGTCCAAGCGTTTCCGCGTGTGACAGTCAGCCCATCTTCTTTGTAGCGCCAGGGCTTTTCGTGCTTGATAAGAGGATAGTATCTGTCATCAACTTCAACCATGAGACTCCCTTTCCCTTTAGCGAATTAATGCTGCATTACTAGCTTAGAAAACAGGGGGTCCGCTTTCTATCGTCTGGGCATGCGAACGGGTATCGTCTAATAGTGCTACGTCTCTGAGCGGGGAATTTGTCTTTGCTAAAGATCGGTAATCATGTAGGCGCCGTCAGGAAGGTTATCTGACGAGCATGACAGGCACTTCATCCGAATAAAGGGGCGAAGCTAACGTTCTATTCGATGCAATTCTTCAATTGGCAAAATGTCATCAAGTTTTGGAATGCCCTTCTTTCCATTTGACCATTTGAGCTATCCGACACGAATCACTTGTAATGAATGCAGGGTTTTATCAGGTGAAACGATTGCGCGTGAAGGGGGAGCTATGCAAAGCGATATTTCCGAGAGCGGGGGCGTTTCGAGGCGCGGCTTTTTGACCGGAGTTGCAGCAGTGGGAGGAGCTGCAACCTTGGCTGCTCTATCTGGGTGCGGCAATAGCGGCGGAGGGCAATCGTCAAATGGTGGGTCTGGAGCAATGGCCCAATCAGGTCCTGTGACTTACAAAGACGACTATCTTGTTGATCCTAAAACTGAATGGGAGATTGTTACCACCGTTGAAGATAGCGGCCTCATTGAGGGCATGAACTGGCATGATGGAGAGCTGTGGTTTATTGATGTTGCGACGTCTCGTATTTTTAAAGTGCAAGACGGGAAGGCGGTCACGGTCTATCAGGATGAGGCCAAAAAAGCCATGCCAAACGGTGCGAAGTTCATTGACGACACCACAATGCTCATTACCGACCGTGCTCTTGGCTTGTGCACGTATGACCTTAAGACGAATCAATATGAGGTAAAGGTTGACCAGTACGACGGGAAAAAATTCCTCGGACTAAACGACCTCGTTTTGGATGGAAACGGCGGAGCCTATTTCACTGATCCGGGGCAATCTGACTACTTCACAAAAACAGGCAGCGTCTACTATGTCGACTATCAAAATGGTTACAAAGTCGAGAAGTATGTAAGCAATGTTGCCTATCCAAACGGGATCACTATCTCTCCTGATGGGCTGTTTCTCTATGTTGCCGAGTTCAACTCGAACTCTCTAATATGCGTTCCTTCAAAGAGCTACAAGGACGCAAAAGACACTCCCTATCTTTTCGCACGTCTTGTCGGTGGCCATGGTCCTGACGGCGTCCTCACCGATAAAGAGGGAAATGTGTACTGCGCGCATCTGAACGCAAAAGAAGTCGCTGTTGTCGACAAATCGGGATGGCCTGTAACGACTATCCGCCTACCGGAGTCCGCCACTCCTCTTCTGAGTAATTTGCTCATCAACGAGGGGTATCTGTATGTATGCGAATTCGGCGGTAAGACAATTTGGCGCATCAAGATTAACGCCGAGCCGAACCCTATCGCATAGTCAGAGAATAACAGGGCCGGGGGAACAGTGCGTGAGCGTCGCGGAATCGGGTAGTTTTGCGACGTGCTCGAGGAGGAGAAATGAAAGTACAGAAGGGGGAACGTCGCGGCGACGTGGTCGTGCTACGGGCAACTGCGACGGCGGGAGAGGTTGAAAGCGCTTTTAACAGGGCAGAAGAAACGTTTTCTGAGCAGATGAACCTGAACCCTGAAGACGGGAAGACGATTGCCGAAGCAGCTTTCGAACAATTATCAATCGCTAATCTCGAGACAGTTGTCGCCCCCCAGGTCCTCGAGGCGCTTGTTCCCTTTGCAGTGCAGCAGACGTCGATCATGCCCGCGTTTCCTCCACGGCCAATTGCTGTCTCCACGCCAATGCGTGGAAAGGCATTCAGCTTCGATATCGAGCTTACGCCCAAGCGCAATTACGAGCTCAGCTCATACGAACCTGTCGAATTTACCATTGAGCCGTATCGAGAAGACAGCGAAGAAGTCGAGCGCCAGTTGGAGAGGATGGTTGCTGGGTCTGCACAGTATCGGGCGCTGAATCCTCGTCCCGTCGAGAAGGACGACATCTGTTTATTGAGAGTTGAGGCTACGATTAATGGCTCTATTTCCAGAGGGCTAACAACCGAGGGGCGTCCCTATCACATGGGAAAAGGCAATCTACCTGAAGAATTCGACCGTAACATTCTTGGCATGGAGGTTGGCCAATCGAAGTCCTTCGAGTTTTCTGGGCCAAGTATTGACGAGAAAGGCGAACCGACTGTCGATACGGTTTCTTGCACAGTGACTGTCCTGGAGATTCAGGAGTTGGTTCAAGAAGAGCTGAGCGACGAGTGGGTGGCACGGTATTTGCCGATGTATAAGGACTTGGCGGATTTACGATCTTCTGTCTCGCGCGCCGTCAATCACCGCAATCTCGTCGAATACGAGAATTACAAACGCACGCTTGCTGCTGCAGAATTATCTAAACGTTTTGTCGGTACTATTCCGGATGAAGTATACGAAGCAACATATGACTCGAGTCTGCGCAAACTGAAGTCTCAGCTCTCTGCCCGTGGCATTGCCTTCGATGATTATGTTCTGCAGCAGGGCGGAGAGCAACAGTTCAAGATGCTCTTCATGGTTCAGGTTCGACAGACCATAATGCAGGGATATGCTCTGGATGCGCTGTATCGCCACCTTGGACTGAAGTACTCAAATGAGGACATTCGAGGGGTTTGCGAAAGCGTCAATCCACAGAATCCATTTTCGGTCAAAGAACGAATGGAGCGGAGCGGAAACGGTTACGCGCTTGAAGAAGCCGCCCAGAGGTTCTGCGCCAGTAATTGGCTTGTAGATCATTCAACAGTCATCCAAAGAGACAAATAAGACAGGCTGGCGATTGGGGACTACCCAATGATTGCGTTGCCGATGGACAGAATTGTTCTTGACCAAAGGCAATCGTGCTGCCTTCTCGCGCGTAAGAAGGATTGCTGGGGCAAGTGGCGTCCCGCAATACGCGTTCTTATATGGGGAGCTTGAATCCGGAAAGACGATGCTGATCGATGACTTCAAGGAAGTCTCGCGTTCTATTGTGAGGCGAATGATGAATCGTCCGATTGCGGATGTTCTGCTTCGAATTACTCTCAGTGATGTTCGACAATTTGTTGAGGGGTAAGCATGCTGACTTACACATAGGCGCTTGAGGAGATAATTGCTATTCCCTTTTGGCATATGGGATACGCGGATCGAGTATTTTTAGCATTCTTCACGATTGATTAGACTTTAGTACAGCGAAAGCTATTGCAGAGAGGCAATCATTAAGGAGGAAGTCATGCCTAAGATGGAAGTTGTTTCTCACGAATATGATGAGGAAACGGGTATCGACAAATACGTATTCAACCCGGGGAATCTGGAGGCCCTGATAAAAGTTGTCGACAACGATGGGGAGCCGCAGGTCCTCCTTGGCGTTCAGGCAATGGCAGTCCAGCAAGAAGTTACTGATCCAACGTGGACAGTCTGTCCGAACAAGGCAATCGTAGAGATTGCACTCGCGGACTGGAAAGCACGTCAGTAGGTGGAAATAGGGGGGTACTGCTCAGCACCCCCCTATTTAATAGAATGTGTAGTAACGCTCGCTAAGAGGGCTGAGTATTCTCGGTCCTCTCATTTTGTTCCGCTAGAAATGCTTGAATTTCTGTGTAGTAATCAGACTGTCCTTCAGGCTTGCCCATCTTTCCGCGAATGGTGTTGTGAGCATATTCATGCCCGCAGTTCGGGCAAACGTTTTTTCCGGGCTCGACATCTGCACCGCAGGTTGCACAGGTCAGCTTGAGGCGCATTGAGTAGATGCCGCATTTATTGCAGTGAGTGCAGGGGTAACAGGGCATTCGCTCTCATCCTATCGCAGGTGCGTCCCTGAGCAATATCTCAAGGACTTCGTCGAGAATCGGATTTGCGTTGTTCATACTGTACGCAATGGATAGCGGAAGGTAAGCGCGTGGATCTGATACGGGCACAATAGTGCAAGTATCCGAGATAAACGTGTGAAACTGGTTGATGTAATCATTTGACAATATCAACACTTCGTTTGTGAGGGCATAGGTCACCTTCAAAAAGAGCGTGACTTGAGGAAAGTAGACATGCTTGCAGCGGGGCGTGAAACCAGCATCAAGGCAAAACGACTCGATAAACCTCCACGAGTTGCTAATCCAATTCCCCTCTAGTTTGATAAAGGTTTCCTGCTGCAGGTCGTCGAGTGCAACGAATTCGCGCCCCGCCAGCCTGTGAGATTGATCGACGACGATAGACATGGGCGCATGCTTTACAATACGAACTTCTGTGTCAGCTTCAACTTCGTCTGTGTCGTCAATATACGCGAAGAGAATTTCGGGGGCTGTTTCATGACTCATATCGATAATCCGCGGCGGCTCACCAGCGCCTCCGAGGATTTCGACGAAGTCACTTCCGTATTTATCCTTGAGTTCTTCTGTCACCTGGTGGATAAGGGCAATTGGCGTAGCTAGAGCAGTTATTCCACCAAACTTGATGTGCGGCGCATACGTGCTCATTCCTGCATGGGCAGCAGCTTCCATTTGACGGCGGGCATCGAGAATATCAAATGCGTAAGGGAGAACTAGCTGCCCAGCTTTTGAGAGCTGCAGCGTTGTGCCGCTACGTTCGAAAAGAGAAGCGCGGAGCTCATGCTCAAGCGAGTTAATGTGCTTGCTCAAGGTGGGCTGCGACATGTTCAAAATGCTGGCAGTTTCGGTGAAATTGCGAAACCGCGCCAAGGCGACAAATTCTTCGAGATACTCAATTCTTATATACCAGTCTCCTTATACATATTAATACATTATCATATCGTGAGATAATAATTACAATTCCAAAATAGAATGCTGCTGAGTTGACTTGTGGCATTCATCCATTTGAGATTGGAAAGACCTGCACTCGAACAATCATTTCCGTCATGCACGGTGACTCTCATAACCTCCTTCTTGAGTCAATGGCGAAAGGGGCGAGAACTGCGACTCAAGCGTTTGCCGGTTGGTAACACAATGAAGAGGAGGGGTTAACAATGGGTGAAAAGGCAAAAAAGGGAATTGGCTTTGCGATGGTTCCAATTCTCTCGATTTTTGCACTAGGAGCCTCCCAGGGTGGCGTAAACGCTGGCCTAAATACAATGGCTATGGCGTTCCCTGAAGCTGGCGCTAACATTGGGTACGTTATTTCGATGGTCGCTCTTGGCATGATTCCTGCAGGTATTCTCTCGGGTATTCTCACGGGCAAATATATCAAGTACAAGACGACAATTATCATTGCAATTGTCTGCTATATCATCTCAGGCTGCTATCCATTCTTCCTGCAAAATGGCGCACCGTTTGCATTGCTGTTGGTTTCGCGTTTTATTTTCGGCGTCGCGGTTGGCTGGTCGTATCCGCTAGCTTCAGCGCTTACCTTCAAATTGATTGATGACGAGGGACAACGAGCAACTTGGCTTGGCGTTGGCATGGCATTTTTCAACATCGGCACTATGCTCATGGAATTTGGCGGAGGCTATCTTGCGCTCGTGAGCTGGCAGGCGTGCTTCCTCGTTTACCTGATCGGCATCATCCCGCTGGTTCTCGTTATTTTCATGCTGAAAGAACCGCCAAAAGATATCGAGCAGGAACAAGAAATTGCTGCTTCGGAAGGAACAGAAGTCGACACACATGTTCCAGGAATTGTCTGGCCGTACGTCATTCTTCTTACTGTGGCGGTTACTCTCGCGATGCCAACCATTCTGTTCTCTTCGATGATTATGATGAGCTCGTTCAATGCTGACTCCGGAGCCACCGGTCTTCTCCTGACGGCGATGACAGTCGTTGGCATGCTTAGCGGGTTCACGCTTGGTCCTGTATACAAAAAGGCGCGAAAGTGGACTCTTCCAATTGCTGCACTATGGCTGGGCATCTTTTTCGCCGGTTGTGCTCTGTTTGCTCCTGCTGCAGGAGAGGGCAACATGGTCGCATATATTGCGTGCTTCCTCATCGGTCACTGGGGCTTTGCAATCATTATCCCCGGCACTTCCAATATGCTTACTAACTTAGTCCCGATTGGCGCAGCTACCAAAACCATGGGCATCTTTACCTGTTTCCATCAAATGGGCTGTTTCCTGGCAACGCCTGTTGCCACATTCCTCGTTGGGGCTCTTGGACTCGCTTCTGGTAGCGGTGCAGAGATGATGGTCAATTATCACGGGTTGATGCTCCCGTGTTCAATCGGCGTAATCGTGTGCGGCATTCTGTACATCATCCTTGCGGCGATGACGAAGATGCGCTCAACGAAAGCATAGTTTCGTTTCTTGTTCAATCCTGGTGCGAAGTCCGTTTCCAGGAAGTGTCCTGATTGCCAACACGCAAGCGTGAAGCCCGTAATTGCCCAATTTGTCTATGAGTAGAGAGAGGGTTGTCCTATGAAGCTTGACTATTACGAAAAGCACAAGGGGGATTGGCAGTGGAAAGAGGGTGAGTTCACTGTCACTCGTACCACCGCATGGTCTGGCCCCGGTTGTCACGACGGGTGTGGGGTGCTGTATTACACGAAAGATGGGAAGCTAGATCACGTTGAGGGTGATCCCGAGAACCCCTTTAATGGGGGGAAACTCTGCATGCGCTGTCTCGAGATGGATCAGTATGTCAACGACCCGTCACGTCTTGGGCATCCTCTTAAGCGTGTTGGAGAACGTGGAGAGAACAAGTGGGAGCAGATTTCCTGGGAAGAAGCCCTCGATATCATTGAAGAAAAGGTTCGCGCGATCTGGAAAGACTACGGTCCCGAGTCTATTGTCTGCCATGTGGGCACAGGCCGGAACAACAACGACCATATTCCTTATATGACTCACGCGGCGTTCGAGTCGCCCAATTTCTCGATGGGCTATCTTGCAGGCGATTCCTGCTTCTGTCCAAGGTCGGCTTCAATGGCATCGATGAACGGCGACTTTATGATTGCCGACATGTCCCAGCAGTTCGAGCAGCGCTACGACGAGGAAAATACCGAGTGGCGTTGTCCTGAGGTGATTGTCAACTGGGGCTGCAATGCAGTCGTCTCGAATTCTGACAATTTCTTTGGTCATTGGATTGTCGATTGTATGCAGCGCGGATCGAAGATGATCACTGTCGATCCATCGTTGACGTGGCTCGCTTCCCGCTCTGAGTACTGGCTGCGTGTCCGCCCGGGAACGGATGCGGCTCTCGCTCTCTCGATGATCAACGTAATCATCGAAGAAGACCTCTACGACCATGATTTTGTCGAGAAATGGACGTACGGTTTTGACGAGCTTGCTGAGCGAGTAAAGGAGTGGACACCCGAGAAGGCGGCAGAGGTTTGCTGGGTTGACGCAGAGACCATTCGCGCAGCAGCTCGAATGTACGCAAATGCAAAAAATGCAGCCATTCAATGGGGCCTTAAAGTCGACCAAACCACGAATGCAACTTCCACTGCAGATGCGGTGAATACCCTCTGGGCAATCACCGGCAATGTCGACAATCCCGGAGGAAACATCATTATCAGAAATGCGTTTGGGCAGAACCTTTCGTATGGGTACGGCTACCATCTTCTCTCGCCGGAGATGCAATCGAAAAAACTCGGAGCCGAGTTCCCCCTGCTCAGCCGTGCTGGCTATAGTTCCTCTGCTCATGCTGATTCGGTGCTTGCCGCGATTGAGACCGGAAAACCATATCCAATTCGAATGGTTTGGATGACCTCGACGAATCCCATTGCAAACATGGGTGCCGATGCGCCCCGTCTTTACAGGGCGCTCAAGAAGGTCGACTTCGTAGTCGTGAACGATCTGTTCATGACCCCAACTGCAGTGGCGTTCGCCGACCTCGTGCTGCCCGCTGCGATGAGCCCCGAGCGCGATTCGCAGCGTTGCTGGTGGGTGCCAAACCGTACGATGGTAAAAGTGACACAGCATGAGGAGTGCGTCGGGGATGATGTGCTCGCTCTGATGGTTGGAAAGCGACTGCACCCTGAGAACTTCCCGTGGAAAGACGGCATCGACTGGATCGAGTCAATTTGGAAGAACGAAAGTGACGAAACGATTCCGTACACGGACTTCGATGAGGCGAAAAAGCAGGTTTGGGCATATCCGCCATTCGAATACTACAAGTATGCTAAAGGCCTGCTTCGACCCGATGGGAAGCCCGGTTTTAATACTCCGACGGGGCGCATTGAACTGTGGAACAGCCAGTTCTCTCTTTGGGGGTATGACCCGTTACCACACTTTAAGGAGCCCAGCTGCTCTCCTGTATCTAGTCCCGAATTGTATGAGAAATATCCTCTGGTACTTACCACAGGGGCACGTTCGTACGAGTTCTTCCATTCGGAGCATCGTCAGCCGGGCAACATCTCTCGAGAACTCCATCCAGATCCCCTATTTGAACTTAGCCCTGTCGCGGCAGAGGCGCGTGGACTGCAGGAAGGCGATTGGTGCTGGATTGAGAATCAGCGTGGTCGCTGCCGTCAGCGCCTCCACATTAACCCATCTCTGGATGACCGCGTCGCCCGTGCCGAACACGGTTGGTGGTTCCCCGAAGAGGATGGTGCTGAGCCAACGCTTTTCGGCGTATTCGATTGCAACATCAACAATCTGACTCCTCAATGCGAGAACGATGACACCGGATTTGGCGCTCCCTACGCAAATCAGCTCTGCGAGGTCTACAAATGCACTGAAGAGAACAGCAAGGAAGAGCCAACATATCGCGTTACTCGCGAGACCGGCTATTCAAAGCCGGATGCTTCAAGAGCTGGGAATGGCTACGAAGGATACCCAGAAGGGAGCGTGGCGTAAATGAGCTGCGAATATGGACTTCTCGTCGACTACGAGTTCTGCTCGGGATGCCACTCATGCGAGGTCGCGTGCAAGCGCTACCTCGAGCTCCCGCAGGGCCAGTGGGGCATCAAGATCCTACAAGACGGCCCACGCGAGAAGCTGGACGGCACCTGGGAGTACAACTACCTGCCGATGCCGACCAGCCTGTGCGACCTGTGCGCGAAGCGCACCGGGATCGGCAAGGACCCCGCCTGCGTCCACAACTGCCCGGCGCACTGCATGTACTTCGGGACAGTCGAGGAGCTGGCGAAGCTGTCTGCCGAGAAGGGGTGCAGGGCACTGTTCACCCCGGTAGAAGCGTGACTCTAAATCATTTGGCATGCCTCGGTCAGGTTCCGGGGCATGCTCCAAAACATGAGGGAGGGTTGTTCGAAATGAAACTGGACTACTACGAGAAGCATAAGGGCGAGAGCGAGTGGGATGAGGGCGAATACCATGTCACGAGGACTACCGTTTGGTCTGGGCCTGGTTGTCATGACGGTTGCGCCGTCCTCTACTACACCAAGGATGGGAAGCTTGAGAAAGTAGAGGGCGACCCTGACTGTGCATATAACCAGGGTACGCTGTGCATGCGTTGCATCGAAATGCCCGAGGTCGTCAATAATCCAAGGCGTCCGACTAATCCACTTAAGCGCGTGGGGGAACGTGGCGAGAACAAGTGGGAAACTATTTCCTGGGATGAGGCGTACGACATTATCGAAGCAAAAGTTCGGGAGATTTGGAAGGACTACGGACCAGAATCAATTGCTTGCATGATTGGCACCGGTCGCAACAATTGTTGGCAGATTCCCTATCTCTGCTATGCGGCGTTCGGCTCTCCAAACTTTTGCCTCGGTTTTCTGTCTGGCGAGTCGTGTTTCCAGCCTAGGTCTGCTGCCATGGCCTCAATGAATGGTGATTTCCTGATTGCCGACATGTCCCAGCAATTCGAGCAACGCTATGACGAGGTCAATACCGAGTGGCGTCTCCCCAAGTACATCGTCAATTGGGGCTGCAATGCCGTTCAATCCAATTCTGACAATTTTTACGGCCATTGGATTGTCGATTGTCTGCAGCGCGGATCGAAGATGATTACCATCGACCCGTCCCTTACATGGCTTGCCTCTCGTTCTGAGTACTGGCTTCGCCTTCGTCCCGGCACTGACGGGGCTATGGCTCTGGCATGGTTGAATGTCATCATTGAGGAAGATCTCTACGACCATGATTTTGTCGAGAAGTGGACATATGGCTTTGATGAGCTTGCTGAGCGCGTGAAAGATTGGACCCCCGAAAAAGCGGCAGAGATTTGCTGGGTTCCCGCGGAGACTATAAGGGACGCCGCGAGGGCATACGCGAAGAATTCCCCTTCTGCGATTCAGTGGGGGCTCCCCATTGATCAGGCGGTGTGGGGTATCCCCACAGCTCAAGCGATAAATGCAATCTGGGCAATTACGGGAAACACCGATGTGCCAGGTGGCAACATCATTATAATGAACGCTTTCGGGCAGAACGTTTCCTATAATTACGGGTACGATTTGCTGACCCCTGAGATGCAGGGAAAGCGCATTGGGTCTGAGTACCCGCTGATGGCAAAGGCTGGATTTAGTTCAACTGCACACTCTGATTCGATTCTTGAGGCAATTGAGACGGGGAAGCCCTATCCGATTCGTATGTTGTGGTTGACGTCCACTAATCCCATTGCAAATATGGGTGCCGACGGTCCCCGTATTTACAGAGCATGCAAAAAGCTTGACTTCTGCGTAGTCAATGACCTTTTCTTGACTCCGACTGCTGTGGCATTCGCTGACATCTTCCTTCCGGGCGCGATGAGTGCCGAACGCGATGCCCAACGCGTGTGGTGGGTCCCGTTGAGGTCCATGAAGAAAGTCACTTCTTACGCAAATGTGAAATCCGACGACACTATTGTTACCGACCTCGGACATCGTCTGCATCCCGAGAATTTCCCGTGGACTGATGAGAAGGGGTGGCAGGACCATATCCTTCGTACGGAGACTCCCGAATATGGGAAGGGGTTCGACGACCTTTGCAAAGAAGTGTATGCATACCCCGAGTTCAACTACCGGAAATATGAAAAAGGCCTTCTGCGCCCCGATGGACAGCCAGGCTTCAATACTCCGACTGGCCGCATTGAACTCTATGATTCAATATTCTCGTTGTGGGGGTACGACCCGCTACCCGACTGGAAAGAGCCGCATAGCAGCCCTTATTCAAGGCCTGACCTCGCGAAGGAATATCCCTACGTGCTGACAACCGGTGCCCGTCACATTGAGTTCTTCCATTCCGAGCATCGTCAGCCTGAAGTCACGAGCCGTGAGCTTTATCCAGATCCGCATTTCGAGATGAGCGAGAAAGCGGCAGCTAAGCTTGGAATCAAGGATGAGGACTGGTGTTGGATCGAGAACCAGCATGGTCGCTGCCGTCAGCGGCTGCGCATCAATCCGTCTCTCGACGATCGCGTTGTCCGCGCTGATCATGGGTGGTGGTTCCCCGAGGAGGAGGCTGCAGAGCCGAGACTTTTTGGGGTGTTCGACTCAAACATTAACAACCTTGTTCCACAATGCGATAACGGCGAGACCGGATATGGAGCGCCATACAAGAATCAGCTCTGCAAGGTTTACAAGTGCACAGAGGAGAATAGTCGGGAGCTTCCCAGCATCCGCGTTTCCGAAGTCGACGGTTACTCAAAACCTGGCGCGACCACTGAGGTCGATAAAGAGTACAGCCATATGAAAGAATAGGGGGATAGTATGAGCTGCGAATACGGACTTCTCGTCGACTACGAGTTCTGCTCGGGATGCCACTCGTGCGAGGTCGCGTGCAAGCGCTACCTCGAGCTCCCGCAGGGCCAGTGGGGCATCAAGATCCTACAAGACGGCCCACGCGAGAAGCTGGACGGCACCTGGGAGTACAACTACCTGCCGATGCCGACCAGCCTGTGCGACCTGTGCGCGAAGCGCACCGGGATCGGCAAGGACCCCGCCTGCGTCCACAACTGCCCGGCGCACTGCATGTACTTCGGGACAGTCGAGGAGCTGGCGAAGCTGTCTGCCGAGAAGGGGTGCAGGGCACTGTTCACCCCGGTAGAAGCGTAGTCTATTGAAAGAGTGGCAGCCCCCTGTCTAAGCGAGATATCAGAGCGCTCGATTTCGCACTTGGACGGGGGGCTTGCCGTGCAAGCTATTCCTGAAATAAGGAACTAATCCAACAGATTCATACAATGTGACAGTACCTCTGTCGTTCGTTTTGGATTTACAGAAGATAACTGTCATGCCGCCGTTTTTTCAACAGGTGTTCATATTGCTGATTCACTTCGAGAGAACATAGCTAATAGGGGGAGACCCTGATGCTTACCGATCGAGAAAACTTGATGGAGGTTATCAACCGCGGCAAACCCGAGCGTTTTGCCAACCAGTATGATTCCTTCCATTTGCTCTATACGCCCGTTTTGATACACGACAACTATCCGATAAAGGGCGGGCCAAACACCATCAATGATTGGGGAGTTGAACTTTCGTGGGGGGCGGATCAGCCCGGGGCATTTCCCATTCATTCGCCAGAAAAAATAGTGATGCCAGATATAACGAGATGGAAGGAGTCCGTTGAGGCACCACCAACTGTATATGGCGATACCGAATGGGAACCCGTACTAGCCGAAGCTGAATCTGTTGACCAAAGGCAGCGGATTGTCGCACCGTGCGTGATGCCAGGGATATTTGAACAGACCCACTATCTGGGTGAGATTACCCGCATCCTTACGGACTTCTACGAACACCCACAAGAACTTAAGGACTTGATTAAATACCTGACTGAATGGGAACTGTCGCTTGCCGAAGAGATTTGCGACCATCTCAATCCAGAGGCGATTTTTCGACAAGATGATTGGGGAACAAACACATCAACCTTTATCTCGCCCGGGATGTTCGATGACTTTTTGCTTGAACCTTATAAAGAAATCAACAGCTATTATCACGACCGCGGATGCAAGCTGATAATTCATCATTCAGATTCGTACGCTGCTACGTTGATCCCTGAGATGATCGACATGGGCATCAACATCTGGCAGGGCGTAATGCGTACTAACGACATTCCGAAGTGCATTAAGCTATACGGAGACAAGATCACCTTCATGGGCGGCGTCGACTCCACCATCGTCGACGTTCCTGACTGGAGTGTCGATCTTATTGCAGAAGAAGTTAAGAGTATTTGTGGGCAGTGTGGGCCGCTTTCCTTTATCCCTTCACAAACGCAGGGTATCAACTTCTCTTCGTTCCCGGGGGTCTACGAGGCAATTCACGACTCTATCGATGCATACAGCATTGAATACTTCAAGAAGTGGAATCCTGACGATGGTATTCGAGTAGGTCATATTAATTCTGAGGCTTGTGACTCCCCACTTCCCGACGAGGCGCCCGAGGAGGGCGGCTCGATCT
>ERZ780226.327-NODE-327-length-45175-cov-3.857004_pt1 | contig 45175 bp, 51 predicted proteins | sample MGYA00511165_ERZ780226 | MGnify/ENA primary metagenome ERZ780226 (study PRJEB29588, sample SAMEA2152373) | human gut metagenome | biome: human gut; feature: human-associated habitat; material: faeces | place: Denmark | collected 2008/2010 ...
GATAGGCAGCGGAGGGAAAAAGGCCCGCCCATTTTGACGGCGGAAAAAGGCGAGCTCCGAGCGCGCACGATTGCATGCGTAATTTGGCCAACCATGCTGCGCGCGACATAGCGAGCCCCGCCGTCAAAATGGGCAGTAAAGGGCTTTTTCCCGTAGTCGCCGTGCCGCTGGCTTTCTTTTGTACACGTTTCTTTCGCCATCGAAAGAAACGTGTGAGTGCCCCATCGGATGACAAGTCCCAATTCGCGCCGTAGTCGGCGCGTCAATCTCCCCGTTGAGGGCACTACGGACGGCAGGACACCCCCTCGGCGGGATGCCATTCCCCGCTACCTCAGTGCCTTCGGCACACACTCCTCCGAAGGATGGTCGCACTTCTCACACTGCCCACCGCAGTGGCTCAACTGTACTTTTTCCCCCAGAATGCTCATCTCCACGCCCTGCTCCCGCCGCTCGTCAGCCTGAAAGCCATATTTGGCGAAGAACGCTTCCGTTTCGGGCGGGGTGAAAAGCGTGATTTTCAAAGCATTGTGGGTCAGCGCCTTGAAAAGGAGCAGCCGAACCAGCAGATCACCAAAGCCTCTGCCCCGTTCTTCCGGCAGAACCGCCACGTCCCCCATGCGGAACGCACCGTCCTGCCACCAAAGCCGGGCGGAGCCGACTGCGCGATCTTCCCGGAAAACGATTACCTGCTGGGCCTGATCGTCCAGCGCGTCCCGACCGCGGCCCAAAACCGCCCGCCGGATGCTCAGCGGCAGCTCGATGTTGCTGCCCACCGGGTACCATCTGCCCTGTACCATCTCAAAAACCCCCTTCATCATTTGGAAAGGAAATGGATTACCATGGAACATGAAAAGATCCTTCGCATCAATGAACTGGCCAAAATCAAAAAGGAACGCAGCCTGACTGCCGACGAAGAGGAAGAACGCAAGGCCCTTCATCAGGAATATATCGCGGGTTTTCGCCAGAACATGGAAGCCGTGCTTCAAAATGTGCGCGTCAAGCAGCCGGACGGCAGGCTGACGCCGCTGAAAAAGAAAGCGGACAAGCTTCACTGACGCTTGCCCCAACAGTTCTATTATAACCCGGAAGCGCCGGAAACTCAAGGATTTTATTTGTGAAAAAGCCCTTGTATCTTTCGGGCACTTCGGGTATAATAAAGACGAACCAAGGGGTAAGAAGTAAGAGACGAGATCAAAACAGAAAGTAGGCGATTCCGTTGGACAGCAAGGATCAGATTTTGGGCGGGAATCCCGCCGAGGAAGAAGAAGCCCGCGATCTCATCGAAGGTGTCGATGAAGACGGTAACAATGTTCTGCTGGAAGTGGTTCGCTATTTCTTCTACAACGGCGAAGAATACGTTGTATTGGGCGATGCTCACGATGGCTGCTGCGACTGTGGATGCGAACATTGTGACCATGATCATGACGAGGACGAAGAAGAGGAAGCCGTCAACCTGTATATCATGAAGGTTGTGGAATCCGAAGAGGACGGCGAGGAAATGGAATCCTTCGTTCCCGTGGAGGATGACGACCTGCTCGAAAAGCTCATTGAGGTCGTTCAGGCTGACTTTGAAGCCGACGACGAACTGGACGATTAACGGTTTTTGTTTCCCCCATACCAGTTTTCTTTCCCCTGTTTTTTCCATCCAACCGGCTGCTGCCGTAACGATAGATTTTTGGAGAAGAAAGCGGGCAGGTCACAAAACTGAATAATCCCGGAAAAAATCCCGCGCGGTATCGTCCGCGCGGGTTCTCTTTCTCTGAAAAAGCCCATTGCAACGAAAGAAGGCCCATCCATGCAGTGTGAACTTTTCCCGTTCCATACCCGCCAGCCTTACCGTTTCGTGGTCATTTTGTCCTTCTGCGGCGAACAGTTGGTGCTGAGCCGCCATAAACAACGCACGACCTATGAAACGCAGGGCGGTCACATAGAACCAGGTGAAACGCCGGAGCAGGCCGCCCGCCGGGAACTCTGGGAGGAATCTGGCGCGGCAGAATACGATCTGGTTCCCCTGTGCGACTACTGGGCCGGAGACGAACACGGCTGGGCTACCGGGCAGGTATTCGTGGCCGATGTGCGGCGCTTTGAAGCCCTCCCGGAAAGCGAAATGGCGGAAATTTGTTTTTTTGACACGTTGCCGGAGGACCTCACCTATCCTGCTCTTACTCCCAAATTCTATGAATTTGCCCTGAAAAAGCGCTGCAATGCTACCCCAAAGCCATAGAAAAACGCCCGATTTGCCAACGCAAATCGGGCGTTCTATGAACCATACATAAATCCTTATCTGCGGGCGGCTTCGGCAAACGCCGCAAACAGCCGCCGGGACGCTTCGTCTCCCGCCTGCGTCATCTTTTCCGGGTGCCACTGCACGCCCAGCACAAACGGCGCGTCCGGCAGCTCGATGGCCTCCACCACGCCGTCAGCGGCCCAAGCGCTCAAATTGGCGCAGCTGGCCACCTCCCCCACCGCCTGATGATGGAAGGAGTTGACCCAGATTTCCCGCTGACCCACGATCTGCTCCAGCAAACTGCCCTCCGCCACTTCCACGCGGTGGCTGGGATACTGACCCAGCGCCGTCTGTCGGTGCGACATGGCGGGCAGTCCTTCCTCCCGGCGGTGCTGGCTGGGCAGATCCTGAATCAACGTTCCGCCCAGCGCCACATTCAGCATTTGAACGCCCCGGCAGATGCCCAGAATGGGCTTTTCTTTTTCCAGAAAAAGCTTGACCAGCCGCAGTTCACTCTGATCCCGCAGGGGATTGACCTCGCCCAAGCCCTGCACCGGCTCCTGACCAAAGCAGCGGGGCGAAACGTCATTGCCCCCCGACAGTAGCAGGCCGTCCAGTTCTTCGGCGCACTGGCGCGCCTGTTCATCCGTCATGTCCGGGGCCAACAACAGCGGAATGGCCCCCGCCTCCGTCAGAGAACGCACATAGTCCCGCTTGATAAAATACTGACTTTCCTCCGTATTCATGCTGCCCGAAATGCCGATCAACGGCTGACGATGCATGAAAACCCCGCCCTTCCTTTTCTTTTGTTCCGAATTTAGCTTATGCTGCCCCATTCGATCTTTTCAAAATACGCGGCGTTTTGCCGCCCATTTTCTTATTTTTCGCAGTTGTTCACGCCGTTCTGAACGGCTTCTTCTTCCACTTCCCGTTCCGCGTCCCGGAGATCGTCCTCCGCCAGCTGCCCGCCCTCGGCTGCCCGAAGATCGTCCGCCGTCAGGGTCATCAGCATTTCCCGGGTAACGTCCGGCAGTGCCGCCAGCCGGTTGGCTTGTGCCGCCACGGTACGCTCAAACAGATTGCGCACGCCGCGGGCATTGCCGAAGCCCTTCACGTCCAGACTCAACAGTGCCAGCAGACTGCGTAAAAGTCCGCGAGCGTCCTCTGCCAGCTCGTAGCCGCTCTTACGGCAGCGCATATCGAAAATATCCATCATTTCCTGCACCGTATAGTCCGGGAAATTTAGGAAACGATTGAAACGGCTTTCCAGACCGGGATTGGAATGAACAAATTCCTCCATCAGCTCCGTATAGCCCGCCACGATCACGATCAGGTCGTCCCGGTGATCCTCCATGGCCTTCAGCAGGGTGTCCACCGCCTCCTGCCCATAGTCATTGCCGCCCCGGTTGGTCAGAGCGTAAGCCTCGTCGATAAACAAAACGCCGCCCATGGCCTTCTGAATGGCCTCACCGGTCTTGATGGCGGTCTGACCCACATAGCCCGCTACCAGCCCGCTTCGGTCCACCTCCACCAGATGCCCCTTGCTGAGAATGCCCAAGCTCTTGTAAATGCGGGCCATCAGCCGGGCCACCATGGTCTTGCCCGTGCCGGGATTGCCCGAAAACACCATATGCAGGGACAGATCATTCACCGGCAGGCCGTTTTCCTTGCGCATTTTCTGCACCGTCACCAGATTGATGAGGCTTTCCACCTCTTTTTTGACGGTGTCAAGGCCGATGTACTCGTTCAGTTCTTTTTTCAGATCCTCGATGTTCTCCGGCGGTTCCTCCTCAACCTGTTCCGTTGCTGCAGGAGTCTGCTGCGTTTTCTTTTCTTCCTCGGCTTTAGCTGCTGCCTCTGCCGCTGTGTATACTTTGAGTCCTGCTGCTTCAGCAACAGCCCATGACTTACTTCCGTGATACAAACCCACAATGACGTTTACGCCGCTCTCCTTCAGGTTAAGCGCATGAGCGTGTCCCTGACTTCCATAGCCGATTACCGCAACAGTCTTGTTGCTGAGCAATCCTAAATTACAATCATCTGCATAAAAAATCTTAGCCATTTTTTATTCCTCCATTTTTATTTTTATATAATAATTAAATTTAATTTTTATCCTCTCAAAAGACCGGTAAGTCCGGTTCTGACCAAATCCTTGATTTCATACTGCTCCATCAAAGTGATGAAAGCATTAATTTTGTTCGGTGCACCGGTGAGTTCAGCCGTCATAAAGTCGGGCGAGATGTCAACGATGTTTGCGCGGAATACATTGCATATCTGCATAACCCCCGCCATATCCGAAGCGCTTACCTTGACCAGAACGTGCTCGCGCAGAACAGCGTTATCTGTATCAAGAATTGTTATATCCAAAACATCAATCAGCTTTGAAACCTGATTAACTATCTGAACCAATGTATCGTTATCGGTGCTTGTGACAACCGTCATTCTCGAAATATCCGGGTTCTCGGTCACACCGACCGAAAGGCTTTCTATATTATAGGTTCTGCGCGAAAACAAACCCGAAACACGGTTGAGCACACCCGCGTGATTTTCAACCAAAATAGATAAAACGTGTGTATTGTTATTCATATCAGACAGCCTCCTTACTTCTCGTTTATTTCAAGAATCGGTTCTTCAATCGAATGTCCCGCCGGAACCATCGGAAGAACAAAATCATCCGGGTCGATTACACAGTTGATAACCGAAGGCGTATCCCTGTGAGAAACCGCGTCACGCATAGCCGCTTCAAGCTCTTCTTTGTTTGTCGCGGTATAAGCGTTTGCACCGAAACCTCTTGCAACCATTTCATAATCAGTCTTTTTATCAAGCGTCGTGTTGGAGAAACGCTTTTCATAGAAAAGATTCTGCCATTGTCTTACCATACCCAAAACGTTGTTGTTGATTATTACATCAATAACGGGAAGGTCATACTTTGCGGCTGTCGAAAGCTCTTGAAGATTCATATGGAAGCATCCGTCACCGGTGATATTCACTACAACATAATCGGGATTGGCAAGCTGTGCACCGATTGCCGCACCGAGGCCGAAGCCCATTGTTCCGAGACCGCCGGAGGTTATAAACTTTCGCGGACGCTCAACCATAAGATACTGAGCCGCCCACATCTGATGCTGGCCCACATCGGTTGTTGCTATCGAATCGCGCCCTATCGCCGCGTTTATCGTTTCCATAACCACCTGAGGTGTAAATTCACCCGTGTAAGGATGATGGATGGGATATTCCTTCTCCCATTTATAAATTTTATCGAGCCACTCGGTATGCCTGCACTGTTTTACTTCCTTTGTCAGTCTTTCAAGAACGGCCTTGGCATCACCGACGATACTTGCATCGGTTTTTATATTTTTATTTATTTCGGCACGATCCGCATCTATATGTATAACCTTTGCGTTCGGTGCGAAGGTCTTTACATCACAGGTAACCCTGTCAGAGAATCTTGCGCCTATTGCAATGAGCAGGTCACATTCGCCGACAGCCAAAGATGTCGTCTTTGTGCCGTGCATCCCTATCATACCGGTAAAGTTCGGGTCAGAGGCCGGAAAAGCGCCGAGACCCATAACCGAAAGGGTAACAGGACTGTCAATCTTGGTTCTGAAGGCTTTAAGCTCTTCGGAAGCGTCGGCCGAAATAACACCGCCGCCGGCATATATAAGCGGACGCTCTGCGTTATTGATAAGTTCTGCCGCGGCTTTAAAGTCCTCATCAGAGCCTTCAACCTTTCGCTCGACCGTTATGTTCTGGGTTTCATAGGCATATTCACACATCTGTGCGGTCGCGTCCTTTGTTATATCGATAAGAACGGGACCGGGTCTGCCGGAACGTGCAATCTTAAAGGCCTTTCTGATTGTCGGGGCGATTTCCTCCGCACTTTTTACCAAAAAGTTATGCTTGGTTATAGGTGTCGTCACACCGACTATATCAACCTCCTGGAAAGAATCCTTGCCGAGAAGAGCGTTCGTAACGTTACACGTAACAGCGACAATCGGAACGGAATCCATCATCGCCGTGGCGATTCCCGTAACAAGATTGGTAGCACCCGGGCCGGATGTCGCAAAGACGACACCGACCTTGCCGCTTGTTCTCGCATATCCGTCAGCAGCATGCGCCGCCCCCTGCTCATGAGCAGTCAGAATATGCGTAATTTTATCAGAGTATCTGTATAGCGAGTCATAGATATTTAGGATAGAGCCGCCGGGATAACCAAAGACAGTATCCACACCCTGTTCAAGCATACATTCAATTACAATATCAGCACCGGTCAATTTCAACGTGCTACACTCCTTCCTGAAAAATGAACAATAATGAACAATATAGAAAAAGAACAAGTTATTTAAACCGATAATCGAATCAGCATAAATACTCATCATAAAAGCTGACTCGGTTTAAACTTGTTCGTTTTATTATATATCAACAGGTGCGCTGTGTCAAGAGTGCGCACAAATAAAATTATACAAAATTTATCAACAAAACAAATAAAATTATGTTATTCGCCTGTATTCATAAGATTTCTATTCTTCATAACTGTCGCCGTTTTCATAATTTATCACTACTCCGGGCTGAACATTATACACAAACACATTATACGATACTCCGTCACCGTTATCCTCAACGGAAAGAGCCTCCATCTTTACGCCGTATGCCACAAGGTTGTTTCCCTCAAATATCGGTGTAACCCTATACAGAACGTGGTTATCCGTTTCTTTGATGTAGTCGGCAACCATATTCTCAAACGGAAGCATTCCGACAGTATTCATATAGCGTGTTCCCGTTATCAGATTTTTTTTATTTGCATTTTCGGCGGTAAGTTGATAACCGATTAAATGACAACGGTTATACAAATACTTTCCGTCAACAAAATCATATTTGACCGAGTGCCACCCCGACGGCTTGACACTTCCTATCTTGCCGCGCTTTTCGGTCGGCATAAGGTCTCTCCCCACGCACGCATAAGCCACACCGCATCGACCGAGTTCATCAAGGTCACTATAGGTTTCAAACGAATCCGTTGTCATATCCGCGTCAGTGAATTCGGGAACGTTTCCGTTGACACCGACATACGCCTCTCCGCTGTAAGCAGGAATCTCCTGCACGCCGGCTGTTCCCGTTCCGCTATCATTATTTATCGGAATCGTACACGCCGGAGCCGCAATCATCATATACAGCGCCATAAGAAGCCCTGCCGCTCTTTTTATCATCTTTTATACACCTCTCTTGTAATCTTAGGGTGCGAATTTCCCTCAAAATCAATACTTTCAATCAGAGTCATTTTTCTGTAATCTACATCCGCCTTAAAATCGGTCGGGTACACCGTGTTCCAATGATAAACCGTTACCTCGTCAATCCTGTCAGAGTATCCGGAAAGTGATACATTCTCAGCAAAGCAAAAATCGCCGCTTTCCGCAGTATCCATGAAATCGTTTTCAACAATAACCGCCGCCTTATCATCAAAAAGAGCCGCGGAATATTCGTTTATATACAGCTTTTTCCCCTCCGTCAGCTTCAGTATGTCTGAAATCACCGCTCTGTCACGGCTTTGCCGCCGTTTATTGAACATAAGTCCGTCATTGTCATCGACACAGATAATCAATCTCATTAAAGCCACCTGTTTTCAGGAAAGACATTCAAGAAGTCTTTCGATATTTTCATCCGAATATTCTATCTCAAGCGAATACATCCGCGCCGCTTCAATTAAAAACGGAACGTCCAACCTTTCATCCGCTGATACCGCATAAACACCGACCGCACAGATAATGCGCATACTCAAGACGGCAAACGCCGCCCGCTCATAGAGTCTTCCGTCATATATTCCGTCACTCAGATGCCTGAGCACAAAATAGACAAGAAGCTGTTCAAGCGCCGCGGCAATTTTGCCGTCTTTCATTTTACAATCGACAAATTCTTTATCGGAGAGCTTGTTAAGCTTGTTTGTCCACTCATCATCAAGCCTTTCAAGCCCTAAAAAAACCTCCGCCCACTCACCGAGAGACTTATCGGGAAGGTCTATCCCGAAATTTTCAAACAAGCCCTCAATCCTGTCATCTATGCTCAATTCCCGATTCTGAAGAATTCCGAGAATTCTTTCCCTAAGCTTAAAGAACATATCCTCCTCTGCACTTTCGGTCTCAGCTTCAGCCTCACCGCAGACAGCAACAAGCTTCGTCTTTTCCGCGCGTGTCAAAATCAGCTCCGCCGCTGTCTCACAGCATAGTCCAAGCCCAACCTCCTCACGCGAATCAAAAAAGTTTCTGTATCTCGGATGAGCCGCACAGATTTCACAGAGAGAATCCTCGCCGAGATTTATTATAATGTCACACAGGTTGTTTGAGTTAAGAAACGGACAACGCTCACCGTCCTCTAAAACAAAATGTGTCGAACCGTTTTCAATTATAATTCCGTCTTTCAACCTGCTTCCGAAATCACCGCCAACCGCCGAATACTTCTTATATGTGCTCTTGTCTATGTCAATTTCCCATCCGATACAGCAGTTGTGGCGGCACCGAGCCGCCACACACTTAAATTTTCCGTAATAATCAGGTGCGTATATTCGCATTTTAATCTCCCGTTTTATTGAACTGTTATTTATCGTTTTTTACCGCCTTGGATTCGCTTACCACTTTGAATCCTCATTAAAGAACGGCGTTCCTATAAAGCCAACCTGCTTAAAATCTTCAGGATTATGTCTGATTATATAATCTATGTATGACTCAACCATAAGCGCGGTCAACCGATAACCCGCGGCATTTAAATGACCCGCAAGGTAAAAATTCTTCTTAAATTCATCATCATAATCGGGCGCATACTTACAAAAATCAAGTACGTAACAGTTCTCAAAAAGCTCTGCCATTCGATGAATAAGCTCGTTATGCTTTTTATATAAATCCTTGCGTTTATCATCACTTTGCGGCTCATACGGCATCGTCATAAGGAAGAACTTTGCCTTTGGCTGATTCTCTTGGTATCTTTGAATAATTTGAGCATACCAGCCGGCAAACGTCCCGGCGTTATTTTTATAATCGGCTTTATCAATATCATCTATCGTGCCGAGTTCATACTCTCCGCCGATAATCTGCGAAATATCGTTTACGCCGAGAGCCATAATATACGCCTGACATCTTTTTTCGATGTTCCAGAAATCATTTTCCTCGGCGAAGCTTTCGCAATACCACTTTGCGGACATCCCGCCCTTTGAAAAATTATAAACCGTACAGCCGGCATCTCTTGCCAGATACTGTCCCCACGAATAATCATAATAATCATGCCACCCGGTTACCCCGTTCATACGCGATTCAAATTCACCGGAGGAAAGACTGTCACCCACACACGCAATCTTCCTGAATATTCCGCAAAACCCTCCGTTCGTCACAATATTGTCAAGCGGTTTTTCATTTTCGACCGCCATATATTTTTTTATATCCATTTTTAAACTCCTCCAGCATCTGTGTTTTTTAAAATTATACTTCAAGTTTTTGGTATTGTCAAGCCATATTCAGCCTTTGTTATATAATTTTAATCAGAGGCTTATTCACATTATAAGGCTTCGTCCGTATTATGTTATTGAAGCCTGAAACACGGCTTTTATAATGAAATAAGAATCAGAAAAGGAGTCTTTATCTTATGCCTTTTGAAAACGAAACTATGTCCATCGCAATGCCGATGGTAGGCTATGCGTATGTTCCGATTCAACAAGCGGATATGCGCAACCTTTATTCCACCGAAGAGGGACTGATGAACGGAACTATCTTTCCGATACTCAACAAACCCCTCGGCGTTTACGGCAGACAAATAAACGGAGACAGAATTATGACGGAGGGAAAAGCCAATGAGTGAGAGAGAACAGCTTTTAAAGAAACTCAGCGCATATGCCTTTGCCGCATATGACTGGAACCTCTATCTTGACACCCATCCGAATGACACCGATGCTATCGCAATGTTTCGCAAGATGGCGGACAAGGCAAATAAACTCCGCGAGGAATTCCGGTCGAAATTCGGACCGCTGACCGCTGCGGAATCCACAAATACAGAGCGCTGGGATTGGATTGACAATCCATGGCCCTGGGATAACATATAGGAGGTAAAATTATGTGGCAATATCAGAAAAAATTACAGTACCCGGTAAATATAAAGACAACAAATCCAAAGCTCGCTCAGTTCATAGTCGCTCAGTACGGCGGACCGTACCGCAAATGTTTGAGTAATCTAGCTAATGCCGCCAAAACACGCATTTAAGGGTCTTACCGTCATCTCCGCCTTTGATTATTTCTTTGAAGATTGTTCTTGCCATTTTGTTTTTTTCAATGTTATCTACATTAGCATCCTGCAAAATTTCTGTTACTCTTCGAAGCTCTTTTTTGCTCATATGAACTTCTTCTTTTGATTCTTCCCCTTGACTTGTTTCAAGTAATTCATTTAACTTATCAATCTCGTCAATGATAGCTTTTTTATTTGCCTTGTATTCTTCAAGAGTATCTACACCATCTTCATAAGCCAACTTCACACGTTCCAAACGAATTTCAAGTCTTTGAATTTGTGTTTTTATAATTTTTCTGTCATCGTCTGCTTTTGTTTGAACATCAATATCCGGCTCGGCAAAAGAGAGTTCAACATTCGGAAGCATTATGTCTGATAAAATGTTTAGAACGATTCCGGCTAACTTTTCAGCCTTTATGTATCCAACACCATCACATTTACCCCTGCTTCTGTTTGAGCATCCGAAAAATCCACCTTGATTGGATAGAACTGCACCGCATTTTTCACATCTGATGATTCCTGCGAGCCAATGGGATAGACCTTTTCTGTCAGAATTGTAATTTTTCCTAAACTTTGCTTTCTGCTCTTTCATTTTTTCCTGAACCTTATCCCAAGTTTCCGTGTCAATGATGGGAGTATGTGTTCCGTCACTTATGATGGCTGTGTCTGCCGTATAATTTCTTGATAGTTTACCATCAGGATTCCAACGGGTTTTGCCTATGTAAACGGGATTGTTAAGCCAATATTCAATGGTTCTGTTTTCAATCATCTTACCTCTGTGGGTCCGTATCCCCATAGCATTTAATAACTTGGCAATAGATAAAAATCCTTTGCCGTTTATATAGTCGTTAAACACCTTTCGTATAATCTCTGCTTCTTCAGGAACGATAACAAACTCACCGTTTTCTACCTTGTAACCAAAGCCGGGTATTGAAAGAACGCCGCCCCTTTTGGCTTTTTCTGTCATTCCTCTTTTCACTTCTTCAGCAAGGTTGATGCTATAAAATTCATCCATAGCTTCGATAATAGCTTCAATAAGAATGGATAACTTATCATCACCAATATCTTCACTGACCGAAACCACATCAATATTATGCTCTTTCCTGAGCATGGATTTATAAACAACGCTATCTTCACGGCTTCTTGCAAATCGGCTGAATTTCCAAACTAATATAACATCAAAAGGTTTCGGAGAACGTTTTGCCAACCCTATCATTTCATTAAATGCAGGTCTGTTTTTCGTTTTTCTTCCGCTGATTCCTTCGTCTACAAATATAAATTCCTTAGGCAATAAAATTTGATTTCTTTCCGCATAGAGTCTTATTTTTTCTAACTGACTGTCCGGGCTGTACTCAAGCTGATCATCAGTAGAAACTCTAATATAAGCTGCCGCTACTTTCACGATTTTTTCTCCTTTCCATAATTTGCGGCAACTATTTATTCTATACAAAAATTCTATCAGTACCGCTCTATGAAATCAAATTTTTTGCTTGAAAATTTTAATTTGTCTTTTGTAATACTCGGCTAATGCCCGTGCCTCTAAATCAATTTTCCATTGATTTGCTTCTTTCTCGTCCAGACACGAAAGCTCTTTGTTTTTCTCGTCTTGACTATCTATGAAGAGTTCAATAATAAATTCATTCATCATTACCACCTCTCATAATTTTATGATCTAATTTTTCTTAAAAGAACAGCCTACAATTTAAGCATAAAAAACGACTGGCATAACCGGTCGTTAAATATAAAAAGCGACTGACTTTTGTCAGCCGCTGATTGAATTTATGCAATTCTTGATAAAACTATTGTTCTTCTGATTCTTCCTTTAGACTTTTAAACGCTTCAATTATAGGAAGCATATTCACAGCTCCAAAATCCAATTTATCCTTTTTGCCATAGCGCATCTGTTTGACAACATATTCCATTTGAGTTATGTATTCGCCATCAAATGCATACTCGGTTTCGTTTAAATCACAATCAACCTTCATAAACGCCAAATACTCGTCACTTCCTTTCATCAATCGTTCCTTTGAGGTCAAATTTAACAAGTTATCTTGATATTCTACAACCACATAAGTAGTCATAAAATATACTTCTTTGACATTTCCTTGCAGAATTTGCTCTGCCGTTTCATTTACCTTTCGATATACTGTGGTTTTTATATCCGCATGAAAGGTATCCAAATCATAAGTTTCATCTTTATACACCGTCATAATTGTTGGCATTAAATCAGAAGCTCCAATAATGACGTGCATCGAAACAAACTTATCAAACGGGGTTATTTCACTATTGAAATGAGGAGATTCCATAAACCGCTTTATAGAAAATTTTTTTATCGTCTTGTCACCCGTTCCAGGTAGAACTAAGGCAAGCCTACCTGCACGTTCGAATTCTTCTTTTTCGGGATAATATACATAATCATTAACGAGAAAAAAATCTTTTGGAAGTAATGAATAGCCTGTCTTATCAATTTGTGCTCTCAACTCATCACAAAGTGGACATTTTTCTCCAATCTCTGAGTACATCGTGTCCATAAATTTCTGCATTGTAGCAACCCCAGATGTCAGTTTGTCCCACAAATCAACACCGCTATCTTTTTCAACAAAAGAAAATTTAACAGAAAAGAATACTTCTATTGGGTTTAATGCTCTAAAAAATTCTTTTAATTCTTCAACTAATGAACTTAGCGGAATATCGTTTTCAACAGTGAATTGCCGAGAAGTAACTTCCATACTAGTATTAGGAAAATAAACTTTAATATCAATTCCTTTTGTAAATTCTACAGGATGCGTATGTATGGCTTTTACTCGTTGCGTATTGAAAAATGCATCCCATATTCCTGCAGATACTTTTTCATAGGTTTCAAAATGAGAAGTATGCGCTAAAGATTTTTGCATGACAAGTGTTGTACTACGATACTCAGAGAAAAAAGTATCTAAACTTGAAATATTATCAAAAAAGTTGTTTTCTGTGCTAAATCTTTTTAAACTACAAATTGCACTGTAAAACTTTTGATATGCTGGATATAGCAACCCCGGCATTTCCTCATCTCCTTTACACGTGTTCCTATCAACTTTTCAAATTGCTATGTAATGTGCTATCAGCTTACAAAGGAAATTGTTAGTCTGAATTATTTATTTTATAATCTTGACCATCTTTATTTATGAAGTAGCACATTGCACTAAATAATAAGAATGTACCCAATACGCCTAAAATATTTCCATCAATTTTGACCTGTAGAGATACCGATTTCATCATATCTTCTATAAACGGCATATATCTCTGCCAAGGTTTGTTAGTATCTGCGTAATATGCATCAGAAATCATACTCTTGCAGTAATTAAGATTAGGTTGATCTATTGGTGTTACATTAAGAACTGAATCTATTATTTTGTGAGCTTTCTCGTAATCAGCATCATCTATAGCATCACATAGAGACGGAACAATACTTTCAATTTCTTTTTTATACTTAGCTACTATTTCCTTATTTTCAGTAATCGTATTGCTATACTTCAAAAAAATCAATAAGTGTTTCTATCGTTCCGTAAAAATTCTGACATCGCAAATTCAAAACCCTTGATATATCAGTCAACGTTTCAATAGGATCTGCAGAACGAATAATTTTAATAGTTTTCCACTCCGCTTTTTGGCTTTCAATTAAAGATTCAAACCACTCTATAATCTCAACAATTTTTAAATATCGGTACTTGATATAGTCTTTTAAAATATCAAAATCAAACGAAAGCATTTGAGTAGAAGCTTCTTTTTCAGAATATATAGTAACACCCACTTTATTAAATCGCCTATCCACAATCACCCAAGGCGAATATTGGATGCCATATTTAATTTTTAAAACGGGTCTTCTAGCGGTATTATACGGATGCGCAAAGGTCAGAGAACGGAAATGTTCGAAAAACTCTTCATCTGTTAAACAATCATCCTCGGATAAATTCCATGGTTCTCCCATGCACACATTTTTAAAATATGTTTTTTCTGTATTGTGGTATTTTTTATTGGTACCATAATGCAAAATCTGTGTTTTAAGTTCTCCTATTGCATCGTATACCATACATGCATAAGTCATAAAAACTATCAGTTGAGTTTCACCTTCAGGAGTTTCAGAGTTTTTGTTTAGAAATTCTACCGCAGACTTTAACCTATCAACAATAACACATAATAAATTATAGTACCGTTTATATTCAGGAACTCCGATAAAAAGATGTGCATTGTCCATAACCAATACACCAAGTTTTGTAATCAAACTTTCATCCAGAAAGTTATTTCCTATTGTTAGACTTTGACTGGTATCAGGAATGGTTATGGTAATAACTTTTTGGGTATCTAAATCATTTATAATTTCAACCTTTTCATCACCCATCAAAAAGTCCTCCTCGTAATTCATTTTAAGGTTCTTCAACTTACTCGTCATCATTTAATGACTAAAAACCTTTTAATTTTCCAACAGATCTTCAATCTTACATCCAAGAGTCTTTGAAAGTGCAAGAAGAGTGGTTGTTGCTGCTTTATTTATATCCTTTCCTTTGAGTTCGTACTGTTGCAAAGTTCTCAAATTCACTCCCGATTTTTCTGCAAGTTCTCTTTGAGAGTAGCCGATGTTTTTACGAAGTTCCTGCAATTTGGTTGTTGTGGTTTTTCTCTCAATTATAGAATTTACCACATCAACGAACTTTTCTTCTGATGCTTCGTGGAGTGTTGGATAAAGCTTTTCAATTTCTTTTGCAGATACATTTTGAAAAATGTCTTTAAAGGTTCTACCTGTATACCACTGATAATAAGCTACAATCCATCCACACCAATATTCAGGAGAACAATCATATTCGGTCTGCACTTCCGGGAGGTCTTGTTCAATTCCTGCTTTTATAATAATTTCGTGCACAAGTTCTGTTCCTGATAATCCCGAAATGATTTTAGGTACGCCGTTTCCAAACTGTGTGGCAAATCCGGTTGTGATAAATAAATCAAAGAATTTCTGCAAGCTTATCTTACAAGCATTTACCGCATAGTCTGCTGCTTCACCCAAGTTTCGCATTGCATCATCTAAATACTGTTCATCGTAAGCGTGCATCATCAGGCTTTACCTCCTCACGAATAATATCTCTCATAAACAATCCGTTTAAATCTTCTTTTTCAAGTTCAGCATTAAATGCTTCTCTTGCTTCGTCATCTCTTGCTTTACGCTTTGCATAGTAGATTGTGTTGTCGAAAACTTCATAAGACACAAATTTAATCTCATCAAATGCTTTTTTGCTTTTTAAAACAACCTGTTCACCAAGCTTACCAAGTCGCATAGCATAGGATAACTGATTGAGAGAGATTTCGTTATTAACAAAGGCTCTTGCAAATGAAAAATAAGAATCGTCAGCACGGTAGCCTATAATTGCATCATAGCCTTCTGTATCGGGCATAAAATGTTCTATAAGCCATCCACGACCACGCTTCATAACCGGGGTAGAAAGACGAACTTTTCTGTTCTTCATCAAAATTGCAAGCCAATGCAAAATGGTATATTCATCAGATGAAAGATTTAAAACCTTAATGTTTGACATATCAATCTCATATTTATTTACAAATCCGTCTACATCTTCGGCACAAGCCCATTCTTTTGCGAGTTCAATATGCTCTGTGCAATAAAAACCTCTGCCATAATCATTATAGGTTTTACCTTTACCAAATTGAGGTTTTTCAATAATTTCAGGCGAGCCGTGATATATTGTTAACTTACTCATTTTGTCATCTCCATACTTCTGTAGAGTTATACACTTACATTATACTCCCACAGAAGTATTTTGTCAAGGCCTCTGTGGGAGTTTGTAAAAAAACATATATTATTCTAAGTCGCAAAGGATATCTTCCAAATCAGCAATAGCTTCCTCAACGAAGTCTACTCGCAATTTTTCATTGTCAACGATACAACGATACTCTTCCGGCAAACGAACTCCTGAAGTTTTTATAATTATATGTAACAAAGAAAAAGCTTCCTGTGTCATTTCGTTCTCAATCATAAATTCAAGAGAACTATAAAGATTTACTACCTCCTCTGCCGAAACTTTTTTGCATAGTTTGTCAACCATAGGAGAGATTATTGCTCCTGATAAGGCATTTACCATTTGAATATTCATATTAACCATCCTCTCGTTATTCATATTTTCAATAATTTTAACCTGATTATCATTAATAATATTTTTTCTCGTATTTACAACCTCGTTTCTTATAAAATTTATATTTGACTATGTACTGTTATTTCACTTTAAATGTGGAGATGTACCTAAGTGGTCATCGCTAACCCGACTCGAAATCAGGTAGTCGCGCAAGCGGCTCGTGGGTTCGAATCCCACCCTGTCCGCCAATTATGCGGGTTTGCTTACTTTTGCGAACCCGCATTTACTTTATGTTTTTTGCCCAATTTTGCCTTAAACCTCTCCATTATTCGTTACCGTACAGTATATTCTTCATCTCTTTTGTTGCGGAAACCTTATCCGCATAATCAAGATGAGAATAAATATTTGCCGTTGTTGCATAATCGCTGTGACCGAGTATCATTTGAATTTGTTTCATACTTACACCGTTTTTCAGCATTATGCTCGCTGCCGTGTGTCTGCAATCGTAAAGCCTTAAATTTCGGATATTGTTTTTCTTGATAATTCTCTTAAAATTATCAGAAAGTGTTCTAGGTCGTATCAACTCACCGATTTCATTCACGCACACATAATCCGAGTATGTGCTGCAATAACCGCTTTTGAAAAGTTTTTTGCACTCATAAATACTCCTTCTTTTTTCGTCCAAAAGCTCTTTAATCGGTGCTACCAGCGGCAGACTTCTAAAGCTGCTGTTGTTTTTGGTCAGGTCTTTTTGTATCATTTGCAAATGTCCGTCAACTCTTGTTTCGGTTACTGTATGACCGATAAGAATACTGTCATTTTCAAAATCAATGTTAGACCATTTAAGACCGATTGCTTCTTCTCTGCGTAATCCGTAAAACAGCATCATCGTAATTGGAATTTCAAAAATTGTGTCGCTCACCAAAGCAAGAATTTTTTGAGATTCTTCAATCGTATAGGCTTGCCCGTGAAAAGGCTGTGATTTCGGAGGTTCAACGCAATCCATAGGATTGGAATCAATAATTTGAAGCCGCCGTGCATCTTTAAATGCCTTGTGTATATTTGCGTGATACCTTTTAACCGTTTTCCCTGATACACGCTTCATCTGCTCAGTGTAAAAATCCTGAATATGCTGCGCCGTAACATCTTTGAGCTTCAATTCAAGTGGCTTGAAATACGGTATAATTATACTGCACACATTGTCGCGATAGCCGCTGTATGTAGTAAGCTGAATACTCGGTTTGACGCGTTCAAGCCATTGCTGCATATAATCCGTGAAAAGAATGTCCGTTGCCGAATCGCCGCAAGCGGCGATTTCAGCCTCCTGTTCACGCATAAAGTCGATAAGCATATCGTTTGCCCGTTTTTTATTTCCTCGTTCAGCCAATCCGGTGCTTTTTGATTTGCGGCGGCGTTTTCCGGCATCATCTATCCACGAAAGCTTCATATGATAAACTCCGCCGATTGCCTCCAAATGTCCCGAAACCTTAACTTCTTTTTTCGTATTCATCACTACCTTCCTACTACAAGCATTTCAATCAGTTTTGATTTTACTATCTTATATTCCCGACCGACCTTTACGGCGTGAATATCCTTGCTTTTGATTGCTTTATAGATGGTTTTCTTGCTTACATCAAGAATTTCAGCCGCTTGGTCTGCCGACAGAACATCGGGATATTGTTTGAATTTGCGTGTGTCGTTTATAATGCTCATATTTCTGACCTCCTTTCCGATATAGTATATGTACGGATACGTGGAACGATTATAAAGTTAAATATACTTATCGTCGTTTATAGTATATCACACGCTTATAAGTTTGTCAAGTATTATTTTTCAAAAATATTTTATAATCGTTTTGTGTATTTGTTGACTTTTGAAAAACGATATGATATAATAGATACAAGTATTATGTATATTCGTTATATAAAGTAGGTGTGTTATGAAAGATAATATAAAGATATTCGGCTTTTCAAAAAACAAGCGGACATACTATAAGTTAAAATTCAGTCAGATAGAGGAAACTGAGATAAGCTCTGTTTCGGGCAAAGCGGTTTTTGATTTTTTGTGGATTGACGGGAGCGATTTTGAAACTATATTTACAAAAATACTTTCGTCAATTGCCGCAGGCGGTGTAGGCGAAGCTATACAAGCCGCTGCACCGTTCGTAGATAAAAACAGCTATTTAACGGTCTATATTGCTGCATTTATCGAATACCTTGCCGAGGGAACGGATGAAGCTCTTGCGGAATTTACGGCGTTTATGGGCAGTGATTTTGCAGCCCCTCAAAAAGATTCGGCGCATTATATGATGAATTTTATCAATGCTATGACGGCAAGTATTGAGCAGAAAAAAGCTGAAATCAAGTTTTATATAAATGATATTATGAAAGATAAAAACGGTTCCCTTAATCAGCGTTTTGTAAACTGCGGAAAAGAGAGCAAACTGTTTGATTTTCAATTTGATTCGCATTTTGATTTTGAAAGCGATGTAATTATCTACCCTCTCGAAACTATGGATGATGTAATTCGCTTTGATATTATGCAGATGCTTGCAAATAAGATTAAATTCAAGCCGTGTAAATGCTGCGGTCATTATTTTGTGCCCGGCGGGCGCACGAACAGCGAATACTGCGACAGAATTATGCCCGGCGAAACAAGACCTTGCAATGAGTTCGGCGCACTTAAAACCTTTGACATTACCCATAAAAACGACGATATTCATAAAGCCTATATCACCGCCTACCGCCGTATGGACTCACGCCAACGAGCAAAGCTCATCACAAAGGAAGAATTCAAAGAGTTCGGCAAAATTGCCCGTGCCGAGCGTAAAAAATGCTATAACGGCGAAATAACTCTTGAACAGTTCAAAACTTGGCTTGACGATTTTAGATAAATGTATAGCAAAGCAGCAGATTGCGTTCTGCTGCTTTGCTATTATAATAAAATTGTTTTGCACACATTATTTATTGTTCCAAAACGTAAGATACATTTGAGCGACAGATTCCAACAAGACAAACAATATATGTACAATACTAAATATACACAAAGTTGTAATGTATTTCAAACATCCAACCGTAAACATTGTTTGCATCAGAGAGATGGCGATTAGACCTATCAAATATATAATTTCAATAATAATGTTATATGCAATATTTGAAAGTAGTATCTGAAACAGGGATAATGTTCTTCCGTTTATAGTTTTATAGATTAGTTCACTTGCATCGGTGTTCTTTAGCCTTTTTGTATTTTCGTTATCTGCAGAAACAATAATCGTTATAATTGCAACCGAAAAAGAGATCAAAATTGCTACAATATTTATCTGCATATCAATAAAACTATGAAATGTAGAAAAAACTGTTTCTGCATCACCAATATTAAAAACCAGTGATGCCAGCAAAGCTACCCCTGCAACGATAAATGGAGCAATAAATTTTGTAACTACTCTTTTTCTTGAACGAAAATAGTCTGTGAACGGTACGAATATTATGCTTTTCACTGTTTATTCCTCGTTTCCTCTATGAATTCTTGCGCCTTTCTAAAGAAATCTAAACTGTTAACTTCGTTAGTTACGGCTTCAGCTTCGACCGATAAATAATGTTTCATTTTCATAAGATCGGTATCAATTTCAAACTGACCTGAAGCATTTGTTCCTTTTACGGAAATCTTTTTTATTCTATTATTACTTTGTAAATCATCATAATATGCTCTGATTAGGTTGTCTGGAAATTTTTTTGCGCCTTTAGGACGCTTTAGCCAAATTTCCACTTCGTCATCAATGTCATTGCGTTCAGCAAATTGCATAAAGTCGTCTTGTATATCTTCCTTGCTGATAGTCAATTTTAGAACTGTTGTTGTTCGTGCATTTTTTAGTAAGGATAAGAAATCATCTCCCGGCATAATCTCATGTGATAAAGTATAGTGATACTTATCATCAGTATCCTCGTTATAAGTTACGAATTGTGTATTTAGGTAGTCGATAATACAATTTATAGAGATACCATAACGATTACTTTCGTGCACTGCAAGAAAGCGACATTGTCCGTTGGCGAGACGAATGCACAAATGTGTCTTTTCCTGATCACCATCTTGTTGACGCTTACGGGTACCCAATTCAGTCATAGTTTCGGTATCAATCTCATTTCGGACATGATTGTATTTGGCTGATTTAAAAATAATATTGTAATTTCCATTTTTCAAATTCTCATATGAATCAAGCCATACAACCTTTTCAGAGCTTGTGATATCTTTTTTCCTATCCGTCAGATTCTTTGCTAAAATATACGATAGCAATTTTGAAAACGTATCCACTATTTGTTTTATGTCGTATGTGGAAGTGTCATTACTATCCTTTTGCTTTGAAATTGTGAGATAATAAAAGTAAATCGGAACATTTTTCTTTGTTTCTTGACTACTCAATTTTGTCTTTCCTCCCTATAATACATCAGATAGCAGTTTCCAACTGTCACATTTAATATCGTCAGAGTATGTTTCTGAACAAATGCAAAGTTCACCACTTTGCTTATCTTGACGAACAATACCGCCAAGTAATTTATATTTATCGACATAAGCCTTCAATACTCCGAATTTTTTAGCGGTGTATTTATCAATATCTTCACTGTCACCGGATTTTGTAAATCCGCCCTTTGTTTCGATTATCCATACCTTCCCGTCGGTTGTCCCAACGATGTAATCAGGATAAAATGATTTTTGTTTTCCAAAGTTGTCCGTATAAACGATTGAGAAATATTCAATGCCTTTATCTCCGTTTTTATAAAACCATTGAATATTTTTGCTGTTTTCGCAATAGCGTTCAAAAAGTTTTTCGGGTAAGGAACGCTTTTCGGCAGAGGAAAGATATCCCTTATATACATTCTTTGAAAATTCTGCCTGTGACTTCGCAGTTCCGTCATAGGTGAATATCATTTCTAACGGAAATCCTATTGGTTTTTCCGTTGTTTTCGGAATCGCAAAAGTCAGTTGCAGGGATTCGTCTGCCATAGCGTCACGAACATCTTCAATTAACAAATGTTCATTATTAATTATAAAAGCATATAGTTCCCTTGTTTCAATTTCTAAAATTTTAGAATCGCAACGCAATCCATTGAGGAACAATTTACGCATAATTGTATTGGTGCTGTTATAATCCAGGTTTACTTTATGGCCTATTACTCCAACACAATGATGATATTCCTTGCCGTGTTTATGTGTGCTCAACGACTCATGTATTGAAATATCATGCAATCCGGTTATATTTTCTTTTGATAAAGTGGTTACAGAACCTGACTTCGTATAGTCGATAATATCGTCAGAAAAGGAATAGCCGTATGCTTCTAACAGCGTTTTGTTCTTGGCAGTATCGCCTGTGATATGATATTTCTTTTCAAAATACTTATATATTACTTTAAGAGATAGTTTCGCATCACGGGGATATGGAACGTCGGTTTTATATTCGCTGATAAGCGTAAATGAACGATACTCCGGTTTCAAAAAAATCTTGTACGCGTCGAGCGCCCCTTTACCTAAACTGAGTTTTACACTCTCTGTGAATTTTTCGTCTAAAGTGTATAAGTAACAACTGTCAAGCAGATCACTCCCGTAATGTTTTGCTTCGGGCATACGACGAATTCGTCCTATGGTCTGAATTTCAAACACTTCGCTCATATTGTCGCGAAGTTTTACAAGAATCTGCGCCCGAGGACAATCCCATCCAGTAGCCACAGCTTGTTTGATAATAACAGCGATAGGTTCTGCGTTTGGTTTCTCAATATCCTCAAGGTTTTGTTTCTTGTCAGAAAGCCATACAGCAAGTGAATTATTTTCGTAAGTAATCCCTTTGCTTTCAAAATATTCTTCAACTCTGTCAAGTAAGGCATCAGATTTATTCGGAATCTGTACGATAATAAGAGGATTGATTTCTGATTTTTGATTCAGGTATTCAGAACGTAACTCTCGTTGCTTATCTATCGCTTTATCAAGTAAATATGTAATCTGATCATCAACATTTATGTGCTGTTCAAAATCTTCATTAATAATAAGCAGTTTTTTTATTAAGCCCTCTGCAATAACGTCCTCTTCGGGAATATCAATCAAAATGGCATCTTTGTAATTTTTAGGCGTAGCAGAGCAACGGATTATTTTATCTGAATGAAAAAGTTCGATAATGTCATCCGCCTTTATTGTATCATTTTGATGAGATTCATCTATGATGATTTTAAAGTTTAAACTACCATCAAGTGCATTTCGTATATAATCAATAAAATTTGTTCGTTCACTGTCTTTAAGAGCGTTATTCCCCTTTTTAGTTAGTTTTTCCCAGTTGATGAAGCAAGCATCGTTTTCTTCAAAACCGGAAGTCATAATATCAGACAGTAATTTTGTTTGGCTGCCATGAATATATTGATCCATCTTTTTCTTGCTTTGCTCCTCCAGGTTGCCCTTGCCGGGAGTAAGCCAAATAAATATCGTTTTATTGTTACTCTTAAAGTATTCATCTATAAAATGAGTGAGGATAATTGTTTTGCCGCTTCCGGTGCAACTTTTAAGGACTATATCTCTGTTTGGTTGCTCCATTGCATCCGTTAAATCGGCGATAGCCTTTATCTGAAAGTTCGCAAGTGTAATATTCATTTTTAGCCCTCCAATTCTTTGTAATAGTAATCCGGAATGATATTTATCGTTATCTTCTTATCTTTCAAGATTTGTGCTTGTTGTGCATCCATCAGAATATCGTGTCCTAAGTATAGCTTATGGCATTTGGTATTGTTTTCAAGTTGAGAAATAAATTCGTCAAGTTCTTCTTCAGTCAATACAATTCCAATTTCGGAATTTCCTGTGAAATTCACACCATTTTCAAGTTCTACAAGTTCACGGATATGCAAAAGCAGCTCATCCGCATATTCGTAATACATGCGCTCACTAACGGGGATATAATCCACCTTGTAATATTTTAGTGAAGCAGCGTAACCCTCTTTGTCGATCACACGCTTAACACGCTCGTATGTAACTTCACGGCAAATATTATTTTCGTTATTGGTGCAAAGGATAAAGCGGCGATTGCTATCATCGTTTTTTGCATTATAGTTCATAACTGCGTGTCCCGTTGAACCGCTACCTGCAAAAAAGTCGAGAATCACACTATCGTTATTAGAACCAATTTGTATAATACGTTCAAGCAAACGAACAGGTTTTGGGGTATTAAACGGAATAACACCCTCAAAAATTGCTTTTAGTTCCTTTTTGGCTTCATCGGTATGACCAACTTCGTCATACATCCAATAATTCGTAGATATTCTGCCACCAACAGAATCGGCATACACTTTTCTACGGATACCGCCCTTGCCGCCGCTTGTGAAATAAAAGCGTGGCCAAGGACCACTATCGTAAACTGCTTTTGCCTTTGAATATGATTCCTCAAATGATTTTGCTAATACTATGGCTTTTACATCTTTTCTGACATCAGAAGCTGCAACTCCACAAATTTCTGCACGTTTTTCATCATCGTGCAAATCTTCAAGTTTGTACTCACACCAGCCATTCATATATTCCAACATTTGTTCTTGACTATAACGCCAATGTGCAGTGTTATTGGGGTATAAAAGTTTGCCGGTCAATGGATGCTGAATGGCATAAACCATTCCTTGATGTGTTTTGGCATCAGAAGCAATAGGCGAACCACTCATCCACGCACAACGATCACCATCGGGGTTGCTATAAGAAGCATCCATTTTCTCTGTTCGTGGCAATTTATTTGGTTGCCAAAATTCTTTCTTGCTATAAACTAAAATGTGTTCGACTTCCAAGGGAATACCTTTTGAGTCGTTACGGATTGAGTATGTTCGTTGCCAAGAGATATTAGCAACAAAGCAATTTTCGCCAAAAACGGAATCGCACAAGAGTTTTAGTGCCGCTTCTTCATTATCATCTATGGAAATAAATATTGCACCGTTGTCGCTTAAAAGCATTCGTGCAATATGTAGTCTTTGGTGCATAAAAGAAAGCCATTTTGAATGCGAAAAGGTATCATTATTGTCGATAAAAGCATCGTCATATACAAAATCCTTATTGCCGGTATTGTATGGTGGATCTATGTAGATGAGGTCAATCTTGCCTTTGTGTGTTTTTTTAAGCAACTGCAACGAAGCAAGATTATCCCCTTCAATAAGAAAGTTCATTGCGCCGCCATTATCAATGAACAAATCTTTTTCTTCTGTCATTACAGGGGTATGTGTATCAAGCACATCATCAATTTCTTCACGGTGCTCCTCAAAAACAAGCCCGTATTTCTTGCCATTAACATCTTTTTCAAGGTCAGAAAGATATGACAACAAATTACCAGTGTTTTCATCCTGGGGAGCAGAAGATATAAATGTTCGTATTTCTTTGATTTTCCTCAACAAATCATCTCGTTTTTGTTTTGATATATTAGTGCTCATTGTTTTCCTCCGTAAATTTTTCCAACAATTCCGCATTTAGAATATCGACCTGCATTTTTAATTCCGCTATAATTTGCTCATCGGTTGCACAATCAAACGGTACGGAATATGACAACAATTTGGTGGCCGTAATTGTTGCCACCGCTTTATCAGATATTCTTAATTCATTTATTTTTCTTATAGCTTCAGCTCTGTCAATATTACCTGTCAATTTATATTGATTTATTATAAAGTTCCTATCGGCTATATCTTTTATAAGTTTTTCTTTATCTGTATCTTTCATCTCTTACACCTCTTCGTTGCTGTTAAATACTATTATATCTCCATACTCGACCAAATTCACATTACCCATTTCATTTGCCTTATCTTCACAGCCTTTTGTAAAGCCTGATTTTGAGAACAGATAATAATATTTAGTTTTGTAATTGAACAGTTCGCTTCGTTTCACAAGTGTTTCCAACACGCCGAGATCGACCTTTTCGTTTGTCCACTTACACTCTGCAAAAAGGGCGGTGTTTTTGTCCTGCTCACCCATAATGTCGATTTCTTCCTGGCGCTTTTCTTTCGGATTATTGCCCCACCAGCGACCGAGGGCCGTAAACTCAACCGGACAGTTGCCGGAAAGGAGCTGTTTCCACAAATACTGTTTACAGATTTCCTCAAAAACCTTGCCCATATAGTCCGAAAGCTGTGGCTCGATACGCTTATATGCCAAATCTGCGGCGCCGCGGGCGATGATTGAATTATTTTCAAACACGAACCGATACCAAAAGCGGAACATATTATCTTCAATCGAATAAACCGACTTTCGAGAAGCTTTTTCGCCATATGGTGTTTCTTTCTGCACAATTCCCAAGTTAATCAGATTTTTGAGATACATTGCGCAAACATTGGTATCTTCGCCGACCTTGCCCGAAATTTCCGACATTCTCGACGCTCCTGTTGCAATAGCGGCAATTATCGCCGTATAGATTGCCGGTTCTCTGACTTCCTGTTTCAAGAGGTTTATCGGCTCTTCATACAAGAAGGAAACGGGGTTCAAAAATGTATCTTTGATATTATCCTCAACGCTCAATGCGTCATTAATCTGCAATAGATACTGCGGAGTACCGCCGACAACCCCATAGATAAGTGCCTTATCTTCGGCAGCGAAATTTTCGAAGTAGCGGCAGGTTTCCTCGAAGTCGAACGGCAAAAGCTTCATTTGCGCCGTTCTTCTGCCATACAGAGGCGCTTTATAGGCAAGAACGTGATCTTCCATATACGACATCGATGAACCACAGAGAATCAGCATCAGCTTTGATTTATCCTTGTATTTATCAATCAAAAGCTGGAGGGTAGAAGCAAGGCTCTTTGACGAGCGTGCAACATACGGGTATTCGTCGATTGCAAGAATAATGCGTTCTTTCTCTGCAAGTCGGAACACATATTCGAGCGCCGATTGAAACGACGAGAATATGCTGTCAATCTCCGTACCGCTGACATACTCCATAATGCTCTTTGAAAAATTTTCGAGATTCTGCGTTGCATTGCTCTCGACACCCATAAAATAAATAGCATTTTTATCATCAATAAATTTGTTGATAAGTGCGGTTTTACCCACACGGCGTCTGCCATAGATAACCGCAAATTCAAATTTATCCGATTTGTATAATCTTTCAAGAGCTGAAAGCTCTCGCCCTCTGCCTATAAACATAATTCAACCTCCAATTCGAATTGATATTATTATACCACAGATTTCGCAAATAGTCAAGTATATTTGAGTAATTTATAATTTGATAAGTGTGTTTTATTTATAGCTCCGAACGCATCTCCAAACATCATTCATTAAATTCACAGCACTATCAATTCTATCATCTGAAATATGTCTTTCAGCGTTTGCAGTATGGGCGATCTGATTGATATTGTTGCCAATGTGGTTCAGCTCATTATAAATCTTTAAAAGCTCATCCGTCTTGAGTGGGTGAATCTCACACTCCAATATAAGCTTTGTAATAACCGCCGTCATTGTCAAACCGGAATTTTTTGATAGCCTTTCAAGCTTTTTTCGCACCGCATCGGAAACATAAAAATTCAGTTTATTTGTATTTGCTCTCATTGTTTTTCTCTCCTTTCAAAACAGGGGTTTTAGGGGCGAAGACACAAACAAGCGGGCTTTTGGGAGTACAAATGCCGTGCTTGCTAATACATTTGCGTACCCTAACGCTATGCCTGCCGCATACAAGACGGCTTCGCCCCATAAAATCAGCCGCAGCCGTATAAATCGTGATTTACTTCCGCTGTGTAGAAGCTTGATATTGTCTGCGGTGCGTTGTAAATGCAGGTCAGCATATAGGCTTTAATGTTCTTGATTTTGGTTGTATTTTTCTTAATGCAGTCAAGCACATATTCAATATGCTCGCTGTTGATTTTTAATAACTGCGACTTTACAACCTCTCTTGCAAAATCATTTCCGGCGATGCGTACCGTTTTGGAATTACCGCATATAGTTTCCGCCATAACACTCACAAGTTCATCAAGCATATCGCCACTGTACCTCTCGCAAAGAATGTCATAATCGATATTTTCTTTTATCCGATTCGTTATCGCATCTATCTCGTTTTCTGTGATTGATAGATTGATGTTGTTAAAAGAATTATTAATATTTTTATTTATATATTGATTGAGTGCACGCTGTTCACTACGTGGTGCAGATATTTCACTACCCGGTAGTGAAGGCTGTTCATCAGGTGGTGAATTATGTTCATTACCCGGTGGTGCAGGCGTTTCACCGGGCAGAGAAAAACCAGACCTTCCGATAAGCACTTCATAGTCGTTAGCCGTATGATCACCCTTGCTACTTCTTCGTTCAGTCTTTTTTATGCAACCCAACGTCACCAGCTCGCTTATAACATCAATAACCTTTCGCCTGCTGATTCCGCTGTCATCAGCAATCGTCTGATAAGACGGGAAGGCAATATTACTGCTGTTTGAATAACTGCAAATTACGCTGAGAACCACCTTGTGCAATGGTTTTAATGTTCGACTCCGCAAAATGTTATTCGGCATTTGTGTAAATCCCGTATCGTATGTAATTTTCATTCTCGCTCAACTCCTTCCGGGTAAACATATTCGGCAAGCACAAGATCCTCTGCATAATGCCTTGCAAAATTCATACGCCGAACCCATTCCATTTGATCGGTGCAAGTCGAATCAATGCTTTTTCTGAATTTGCTTATGATGTCGTCATACATTTGCTGTGCACTGTTGTCAATTTCCTGAATGTAATCCATCAGCTTACCGCTGAGCTTCAAACTTGTATATAAACAACTGCGATGAGCTTTTATGTACCTTAAACGCATCATTCCGAATCTGCCGATATTGTACTCTTTGTTTGGCACGGTCAAGTCGGGTAAATAATAATCTCCGTGTTTTGTATAACTAATTTTCATTGTCAATCATCCTTTCAAATTCTTGTAACTTCATTTTTAATTTTTTGGATTTTACGTGCATATTGTAAAATTTACCACTGCTCATAAATTCAAGCAGTGATGACTTTGGAATTTTGTTTGATCTGCCCGTCAAAAAGGCTTTTATCAAGCCTCTGTCAATCCATCCCTGAACCGAGGTTTTGCAATAACCCGTAATCGCTTTTATTTCAAGCACGGTTAAAATATCAGGAGAATCTTCTAACCATTGCTCACAAAATTTACGCCATTTTTTGTCCATAACTCTGCCTTTCTCTTAACTTGTTTTAACTCCTTTTATCTGCCTTTTTGTTTTGCCCTCGTTTTGCCCAAAATGAAATTTTTCTGCAAAAACCAAGACTTTGAAAGCTGCAAGTTTTTATGCCGAAAGCAAAAGAAAAGGAGCTGAAAACCCCGAATATATCAAGGTTTTCAGCTCCTTTTGAAGTTTCTTATCAGTATTTATTTTTCCTTTTGAGAATGTATTTATACAACACTCGAAATCAGTTTGTCGGTAACTCCGGCACGTGGGTTCGAATCCCACCCCGTCCGCCAATTACAAGGTTTTTGTTGCGAGCAAAAACCTTGTTTTTTTATTTGTTCCCTCAAAAAGTTCCCTCATTAACAGTCCGCAAGGCTTACGGCACCTGACAAAGCGGTTAATGACGATACCTTTGATGTTGCATCAAGATGAGAATATGTATTTGCCGTTGTTGAAAAATCGCTGTGTCCGAGCCATACTTGAATATCTTTCAGCGTTATTCCGTCGTGCTTGCCCTTGTTCAATAGAAGCGACGCACAAGTATGTCTTAAATCGTGAAAACGAATCACACGCATATTATTCTTCTCTAAAAGCCGTTTCCACGCCGGTGTAATATAATCCCTCCAAGCTCATCTACCATTACATAATCAAGCCATTTTCTGTCGTATGATCGCTTAAACTTCTTTTGATACATCTCCTGCTGTTTTTTTATTTCAAGCAGTCTGTCCTTTAAGTCCTCATTAAGCGGCAAAGCTCTTAAACTTGATTTTGTTTTTGCCCTGTCTTTTGCAACAATAGTCCTTTTGCCGTCTATATTAGGCGTGGCAACGGTGTGATTAACATAAAAGACATTGTTGTCAAAATCTATTGCCGACCAGCGAAGTCCCACGATTTCACTTCTGCGAAGTCCGTAAAAGCCTCCGAAAATTACAGGCAATTCCAATTTTGTGTTTTTTGTCAGTCTTATTACCTCGCTCAATTCGTTGCTGTTATAAAACTTTCCGACAAATTGATTTTTCTCCGGCTTGTCAACTTCTTCAATAGGATTTTCTTTAATATATCCCATTTTCCTCGCATAGCACAACGCAAGTCTTATAATTGCGTGATAATGAATTACCGTATTTGCCGTTACACGCTCAAGCTGAACATCATAAAAATCTTGAATATCCTCTGCGGTAAGTTCGCCGAGTGTTATTCCTTTTTCCTCGAAATAAGGAGCTATCGGATTATTTATGTTTCCAACATAAGCTGAATAAGTTGTCGCTTCGATTTTCTTTTTCCTTTTGAGCGTTAAAGGCACATATTTTTTCAGATAATCCGAAAACAATAAAAACTGCACTTGGTCTTTCGGAAAATCATCTAAACTCATATCCTCTGCCGCTTTTGTTGAAATAACGCTTTTAACATTTACTACGGCGGCATCTCCTGTGTTCTCAATCTGTATTTTTTGATTTACACAAAGATTAACCTTCTCGCCTTTGCTTATCGGTATTTCAAACTCACATAAAACCTGTTTGAGAATTGCCTCTGCTTTTTTCTTATTGCCACGCACGGGGAGTTTTGTCGGAAACCACTTCTGCTTCCTTTCCTCGTTTTCTCCATAATAGTTTATGACTGCATAGTACAGTCCTTTCTTCTCTCGTATAGTTCCTGTTACATTTTTGCTCAATTTTTAGACCTCCTTTGTTTTTTGAGAGAAAAAACAAACACCTATCATTGACATTACTATTATATCAACAATAGGTACCAAACGCAAAAAATCACGATGTTGTTTTATTTTTTCTCATCAAGAAATCAACTACACTGATTTTTGTTATACAATACTCTCGACCGACTTTTATACTTTCGATTTTGTTTTCACGAAGTAATTTATATCCTGTTTTTATACTTATACCGCCGAGAACTTCGCACATATCTTTAATTTTCAGCACATCAGGATATTTTTTCAGCATATTCATATATTCCTTGCGTTTTACTGTTTCGGGCAGCATAGCGATAACCTCCTTCATAAAATCATTGCTTTAATATCACAAATTAAAGCACTTATAAAATGCGTTAATTTCTAATATTAAAGTTAAGCCGTACCCGTCCCGAAAGACGGGTACAACTTATTTTCTTTATTTTGAAGCAATTTCAGACGGTGTTTTGCAAGAACACGCCATAGGAATTTCACCTCTCCGCTTTTCCGACCGAGCTGCCCCCATTGCCTGCGACGGCGTTCACAATTCGCCTTTAGACTCGTTTTGCCTGTCGGCAAAAGCATCGCTTATCGGCGATTGCTCTCTTTTCCCACAAAAGCATAGCTTTTGTGGGAGCCCTGAATTGTTATCCGCTCGGACTGTGGCTGGGCAGAAGTATCATTGTCCCGATATAAAGTCATCGCCTGCAAGGTAGCTGCCTTGCTCTGCGGCATTGATATTTCTCGCTCGGATAATTTTTCATCATTGAAAGAAGGATGAAGTAGAAGCAAAAATTATCGTCTTGGCGTATCTGCCGCTTGGCTTGTCCATACCGGAATGTATCTGTTTGCCGTTATACTGCACCGCCGTTATCTTGCGTGCTTTCTTTGTAAAAATTTATATAGCGGTTTTAGGCTGGGAATATTTATTTATGATGTTAGCAACAATGTTCTTTTCCGACAATGGAAGTGTTTCCATAATGCGATGCAGTAAGGCTTCTTCATCACAAGACAGATAAAGAAACATACTATTGCGGTAATCATCCATTAAAAATACGCCGCCGTTTACTCCGCCTTTCGTATATATAGGTGCATAACGACTTAGAAACATAATGTCGTTGTAAGCTGTTTTTCGACAGACTGAATAATTTTCAGCCAATTCAACAATGCTGCTTTTTCTCTGTTTTGCGAGAAAGAAAAGCATTTCTATCCGTCGTTCAAAGGTAGACAATTTACCTGTCACAGCCGTTACACCTCCTTCCAAAAAACATTCTAACACTTAATGTCACAAGCTCATTGTAACTTTCAAAAAATATTTTCACAAAATCGCCCTTTTGTGTAAATTTCGTTAAAATTGCACAAAAGAGCTTGGTGGCGCTCGGCTATGTTTACCAATAAATTTCAAACAAAAACAGCCAAACTTGCCCGTTTGAAAAACACGGGTAAATTTGGCTGTACGGTCAGCGTGTTTAATATATCCGTCGTGATAGTCGTCCGATTGTTTAGGAGCTTTTCTTTTTGCTTGGTGTGTTCTGCGTCCTCGTCGTATGCTATGCACGGTAATAATCTTGTTGCCTGTCATAATCCCACTCCCAACCGCACGGCATATCCTAACGAATATGTCTTGCGGGCAGATATGCCACGCCAAAATTTATGTATATTTAGTTTTTGGATATAATTCAAAAATACTTTTTATATACTGCACCTTAAATACCTCATCTCAATAAAATTTCTGCAATGATTCACTGCTTTTTCAAAAAAACAAATCCGACAAGGAATAACCCTGCCGGATTTGTTTTCGGTTATGATTATGCTCTTTTAATTACCGAGCATTATTTATCGTCACAATCAATATAACCGGCTTTATGCAATTCATCCCGGCTATAAATCGGCGGAAGTATTTCCGCACCGTTAAAGTCGTAAACACCATAGACTGTTTCACCCCACGAGCCATACTCGGCGGGTTTTGTTATATCATAGGTTATAATATACTTTCCGTCCTTTGTAATACTAAGAAAATATCCCGCCTTTTTCGGAAGTTCAAGAATTTTATTGCCGCTCGGAAGCTCGTAAAACTCCGTATGTGCTTCTGTTTGCGGTGCGTCGCTGCCGAATACGGCAATCGCAGTCTTTTTGTTATGTTCAAAGAAGTTCCAACTGCTGTAACCGTAATCAATGCGGTAATCATATGTTGCCCAGTACATCGGAAGCATAAAAATCACATTGCCGTCTTTGTCCTCAATCCACATCTGCATTAAATTAAAATAACAGGATAGTTCCGTGTTGATTTCACTGTGATGTGCAATGCAATTTATAAACCGCATTGCGATTGCAACCGCCTGTTCCTTTGAAAGCGTTTCTGAAGGTGAAAAATGATTTTCACCCGTTCCATTCATAATTCCCATTCCGCAGACGGATTTTATTGCGTCCGATGATTCATCTGCCAGAGAGTGAGTATCATTAAAAGGCAATTTATACGGCAGCTTTTTCAAATTGCAATATTTGGCAGCGCGGCTTATAATGAGAGCTGTTTCCTCTCTTGTCAGATAATCCGACGGGCAAAAGGTTTTTTCGGTTTTGCCCTTGATTATTCCGCTTTCATACAGAGCTAAAATATACTCGCTGTTTGTATCTTCAAATGGTGATGTCTTTCCCGAAAATTTGGGATAAATCGGCGTTGATTTTCCGATTTCATCCGAAACATTTGTAACACCGTTCATATAACCGACCGTATTGTATATAAGCTCACAAAATTCTTGCCGTGTAACAGACGCTGTAAAATCGCCGCCGTACATTTCCTGCGGCATTATGTTATACAGAGGCGATTCTGCGTCTTTAATGTAGTAATATGCCCATTCGGAACATTTTTCATCAGAGTATGCTTGCTCTGCAAATGTTGCCGGCGCACACGAAAAACATATTATGAATACCGATATGATAAGAAGCAGCTTTCGCATCTCGTTCTCACCCCCCGTTTTATCCTATCCTATAGCCTTTTGAAACAAGCTCGCATACCTTTTTCATACCAACCTCACGGCTTTCAAAGAATATTTCTTTTCCGCCGTGAGATTTTTTAACGGTTATAATTTTTTCACTTTGGTTAATCCATATTGACCAAGCCTGTTTAATTTCGTTTGTTGTCATATCATTATTTTACCTTTTGACTTTATTTAGTTATTCAAAGCAGAAAGATTATTTTTCGGCATATTTATCTGCCATATAACAGGAATATAAGCAATCCTCTCATTGGCTTTATATATAATAAGACCGCTGTTTTTGTAAACATATTTTCCGTCAGCCGTTATAGATATACTGTGTGCATCCAATAATCCGCTGTAATTATCTATATTAAGTTTGTCGCCGTCCATTTTAAGTGAATCTAATTTTGCTGGGTTTTGATTTTCGACTGTAACTACTGCCATCGTATTTCCGTTTTTGTCCGTTATAATTCGTTTAACGGGAGTATCGGAAGAATAATTATCCTGTTCGTCTAAGTTACCGATAAAAACTTCTTCGCCCGGCTCATAATATGCTTCGGGAGATAAACTTCGTATAACAGCAAACCTATAATTCGGAATTTGCCCTACTCTTATCAAATCCTCAAAGAAAAATTCACCCACATAAGTAATATCGTTTTTTAATATTGGTACTGCACTCATTGTGCGTTTTAGATATGAACTATCCTCATATAATATGCAATCACTGCCAATTTCTATTTCGCATTTATCAGCATATGGGATTTTCTTTTGAGAGTGCGGCATTGAAATTTTAATTTTTCCATTATCCCACTGTATATCATTTATGCCAAAAGCGTTTAATGTTTCACGCAGAGGCAAATAGTAATTATCATCATAGATAATAGGGGTATTGATTAATGAAATTAACTTATCTCCGTTATAAATTTCATATTTTATTTCACTGTTTTGAATTTTGTCTGCTGCCAAAGCGACTGTGCTGAAGGCGGAAAGCGAGATAATCAAGCACATTATCATTGTTAAAATCTTTTTCATAATTAGGTTGACCTCCTTTATTTAACAACATATCTGAAATCCACAAAACAGTACGGAAGCATATACTGATACGGTTCCCCGTCTTGTGATATTCGGGGAATGCTTTGGCAAACATTCAAACCGCCGCGCCCATACGGAATTGCATTAGGGCGGTTCACCAATGAATCCGAGCGGATGTCATCCAAATAAAGCTTTGCGATTTCCCAGCTTGAAACTCCGCACGGTGTAGGATCAACTCTTTCGTGACGGAAATTCTCATACGGCATAACCGCAATAACCTTATTATCACCATCGACAAGAATACACTTATGAGCATCGGTCGGAAAGTAATATCCGTTAATTTCGGTATGAGTGAAATCTCTGTTATCAAAACCATATATCGAGCCTATAAAGAAATCTTCACCATCGTTAATATAATTTTCGGGAGCATATCGGTTTTCGCCGCTTACATCTATGGGCGGACTGATTACAACATTATATCTGCCTGCCGGGAAGTATTCGCCGCCGACAGCGTATTGTCTTACCTCTAAGTTTCCAAGAGGATTCAAATATACTCGTCTGTCCCAATGCTGTGAAACATAATAGTTTTTTATTCTAATCAACATTCCGATGGGGATATAGGCGGTATCATTTGCTAAAATAACAGGGTGAGTTGTTGAGCGTATGTTTTCTATTTCCAAAATATCATACTCTAAGTCCTTATCAAACGCAACGCCGTTTTGACCTACATTCATTTCCGCCGTCACCCATATATCGGGGTTGGCTTTGAATAACACGCTTATTTTTCCGTTATCATATGAAATATCGTCATTTGAAACACCGCAGATATTCATAAGTTCACGAAGCGGAAGATAAAGCTCGCTGTCCGATATAAAAGGCTTGTTTTGCAAAGTGTTTTCCGCTCCGTCATAAAAAACCTTTACCCATACATTATCATCTGTGTCTTCTGCCATAACGCTTATACCAAAAGCGGAAAACATCATAATCAACACCGTTAAAACAGATACTAATTTCATAAATCCGATATTATGTACTTTTTTCATTTTAATTCAAACCTCTTTTCTTAATTTTTCTTTCCCGTCAGTTTATATCTGAATGTCACATAGTCCATGCCGTTTATTCCGTCCGCAACAGCAAATTCTGCTGCGTTCTCTCCAAATCCCGTTTGTATCATAAACGGTACATCAAGTGCGTTATACATAAGCGTAAATACTATATAGCGTGGGCAATACAAATCTAAAGCGAGGTCAATATCCTTTATCAAGTCTAACTCTCTTGCAGTTTCGATATACCCGTAAGGATAGCCGCCGAGCGATTCCGCCCGCGGTGCATATCCCATAGCCGTAACGAGCATTTTTACGGTTTCGGCATATGTTGCCTCGCGGTCGGGCGAAAAGTTCCCGTCATCATTACCCGCAACGATTTTTGCGGTTGCCAATGCGTTTATATATCCGTATGCCCAATGTGATGAGTCAACATCGGAAAACATCTGTGTATTATAGCTGTCAGGGGATATTCTCAATGCCTTGCACAAAACTTTTGCCATTTCCGCTCTTGTGATGTTTTTATACGGTGTAAAATCACCGTTTGCATCACCCTCGAATAATCCGTATTTGGTAAGTTCATCCAGATATTTATTCCACTCCGGCGACTCATATACCAATACATCTGACGGAGTTTCAATCCGTTGTAATTCATTGGAATCGATTTTTCCCCGTGTGAATATTACTTCGCCGGGTGAAGCGCCATCGTATTTGATTAACGTCCGCATTTCCGAAATCCAAAGTAAAAACGAAGCGTTTCCCGACTTTGTTTTCGACTGAACGGTAAAGTAATATTTTTTATCGGAGTTTAACCCGGTAATGCAAACCGTTGTTTTAAGCGGTAGATTCTCAACAGTTCCGACAGCCGTTTTTATCGTCTTTCCGTTATTGTCCACGGTTTCGTACAGAGTTAAATCACAGGTATCCTCCGCCGTTCCGCCGTCTATCATATCAAATTTCAGATTTGCGGTTTTGTCCTTGTCAACCGTGAATGTTTCCATAGCCGTTGGCTCTTTTCCCTTTTCATAATCCGGAACGGCTATATTGATTCGTTTTGCATTTTCACTTTCCGCAGAACAGTTTTTTTCGGCGGTAATTGTAACTCCCCTGTCAATACCGGTTATCACAACGGATTTTGCCGTTCCATTATCCGCACTCGCTCCAATCCCGGGCAGGAGCATACACCCTGCCAATACTACCGCCATAACCTTGTTTAATTTTCTCATAAAAATCATCCTTTCATTATTTTATATTTGTCCTTAAGTTTTCCCGAATTTGAACAAGCTCGGGAAAATCATAGAAAAATCTTATTTTCTGTTCCGCTATACTGTTGCCGAGAGGTTTATCCTCCGTAACGAACGCTACAAAGCAGCTCTGTAAATCAATCTCTCTCGATTGCGCCGCTTCGATGCTCACAAACTCATCGGGTCGTTCTGTGTATAAATCCTTGCTTTCCCAATCCGTATCCGCATATATATTCTTGTAAAATTTTTCGACAAACTTATATAAATATCCGTCCTTATTTAAGTTCCAAGTGTTTTCTTCAAAGGCTGTCGGATTTTCCGGCTTGACCGCATTTTCGTCATATAATTCTTTGTATTCAAATATTTCATACGCCTTTACTTTGGCAATGCTTTTTAACAATCCCTTTTCGGTAAAGCAATCTCCCTGTTCATTTAAGAGGTCAAGATAGTCAACATATAATTTCGTGCCGAGGACAGGGTCTGAATAAATATTAAATGTCTGCCCCTCCTCTATGTGCTGTGCCGCTCTTGTAACTGCCGGTTGCAGCTTTTCGGGTAAATACTTAAATTCCTCCGGGACTTCTCCGTCCAATAACACTTCCGTTGCATAGGCGCCGTCCTCAGTATATTTCTGAATTGTTGAGCCGCCTATTCCGTCTGCGGAAAGTATAAGATAATCAATATCTCCAAGTTCCGAAAGATACGGCTTTAGCCTGTCCCAACATTTTTTCGCTTTATCGGACGCCGCCTCTCCCGTCGGTTTGGGTTTCTTTTCGTTTACCTTGATTTTTCCGTTCTTTTTTGTTACGGAATATGTTATATGCGGTTCGGAATCATCAAGCTTAATAAGCTCGCCGTTCTTAATTGCATACGCTTCTTCATCGGTATCACGATAACCCGTGACGCTCAGAGAAGCCTCATTTGTTTTTTCATCGTAATGCAAATTATAACAAACGCCATAGAGCGTATTATAGAAATAGTTTGTCCATTCGTTTCCCTTATTCAGATTTTCGGTTAAATTCCTTTCAAGCACAGCCCTTATATCCTCATATTCTTCACCACTGATGTCGATATAAGGATTTCCGGCAAAATCAGCACCGAGCTGACCCCGATAGACCATTTTAAGCGGCTTGTCATAGTCAAAAAGTTTTATATTGACAATATATTTAGGTTCACTGTCGTCTGACGGAATCTGCGCCAGCTTTACGCCAAGGCGTTTTGATACGGAGTCAACCTTGTCCGCTGTCGGTATAACGGTTTCAGCGGTAATGTCGATTGTCTTATCGCTCAAAATTGGATTTCTCTCTGCCTTATATGACCCGGAAAGATTGCTCATAACGGTTGACGCTATAAAATACCCACTGTCCGCCGCTGCTTTAAGCCGATCGGGATTTATGTTATCGGCAATATCGTTTTCACAATGATATTCACCGGTTATCGCCTCGTGTGTAAAGGTTAAGTTAGGTATCACAAGCGGCGAAAATGACATATGGTCACTCATTCCGAACATATGTCTGCGAAATGCAACTTCGTCAAAATCGGAACACGCCTTTAATATATCGGTCAGATAATTTGTTTTATCTTCGGCGGTATATACACCGAATTCTTTTGCCTTTGCCGCACCGAGCATATCAAAGTTTATCATTCCGACAATATTTTCCTGTTCGTCTTTGAGTGTTTTTACATATGCCTTTGAGCCGTTTAACCCTGTTTCCTCGGCATCGAATGCAACAAATCTGATTTCCGTATCGGACGGCAGATTTTTAAGAACCCTCGCAAGCTCTAAAAGCACGGAAAGTCCCGAACCGTTGTCGTTTGCGGCAGGAAAGCCTTTTTCGCCGTCATAGTGTGCGCCGATAATTAAAATATCTCCGTTTGGCGTTAAATCAGCAGGCTTAACGGCAACTATATTTGTTCCGTTTACCGTTTTTGTTGTTTCATTCGAGAAGTCCATATAGTCAAATTCAAAGCTCTGTTTTTGAGGTTCATAGCCGTATTCCGTCAGCTTGTCTGTCACATAATTCATTGCGTCCAAGTGTGTGGCGTCATCTACCGAACGGGGATACCCTGATATTTCTCTGACCGTTTTCATCATATTATCCGCCGAAGTATCCGCCTTGTCCGCAAATGAATATCCAAAATCTGTTTTTGTTATGTATTTGTCGGGGAATATATCATTCGCAAACGAATCCGCAACATATGTCTTGTCATCAATTAACAAGGGTGCGTCTTTGAGCGTTGATGACTTTCCGTCAACATCGTACAGCCTTTCGTTTATTCTGATTCTGACCGTATGCTTGCCGTTTTTCAGTGTAACGGTATTGTCACCGCCGTTCCAATCGACCGTGTATCCGTTGTTTTCAGCCGCATATCTCAGAGGGAGCAGCTCGGCTTGTGCCTCATTTATTCTAATATCTTCTTTTGTAATCGTAAAATCCTGTGCGCTTACGCCTATTGCCGATACAAGCAATGTTCCGGCAAATACCGCAGCCGCACCTTTCTTTAGTTTCACTGTAAAAATCATCCTTTCCTAAGCATAGTGTTACATTATAATTATATCAATGACGCTAAACGCCCGCAATAATTCCGCCGGCACGAAATACGATATACAGGCACGAAAAACATTTTTTTGCGTCTATGCTCTCAAATTATTGTATCACAAAAAATGTTGCTTTTCGCCGTGACTTCGTAAACAACCTTCTAAATGACGAAATCAGCACGATAAAAGAAAAAGCAATGCATCAATCAATAACTTAAAATTAAAAACCATATGTAATACGCATAAGTATTTAATTTTTTTGATTGATAGCATTACTTTCAAATAAAGCTAATGCTGTTTTTTGAAAGTAATGCTACCACCAATAGCCTTCTTATCAATGGTAGTTTAACATATTTCATTATAAAATTCTATATTTTTACACGAACGACACTTATTTCGCACATACGACATCATTTTCGTGCCCGGCATTATTATTCATTATTATTCTGCATACAAATATGCCGTTTTTGTAACTTAACGAAAGAAGTCCGTCGTTATTTTCCAGCGCACCCTTGATGCTCTTGATTCCGTACCCGTGCCTTATGTGATCCGATTTTGTTGTCTTGATTTTATTGTCTTTTATCTCTACATAGGGTGATGTGTTTTCTATAACAATTTTCAAAATTTTTTCGTATGAGGTTATGGAAATCAAGATATATTTTTCTTTTGTTTTTTCACACGCTTCGATAGCGTTATCTATCGCATTATACAATATTCTGCTTAAATCAACCGATGATACATTTATATTTTCGGAAATGTTTAATTTTACATCATATTTTATTCCCAAAGCAATAGCTTTTTTGTTTTCAATATTCAGAATCGTGTCTAAAACCAAATTGCCCGTTCGTGAAATTGAGGTGTGTTTGAGAACAATATTATTTATATCTTCAACATATTTTTCGGCTGCTTCGTGGTTGCCCGCAATAAGCATCTCTTTAATTTCCGTCATATGTTTCAGAATATCGTGTCTTAATATATATAGTTCCTTTTCATTTTCTTCGAGAATTCTATAATTTTCTTCATTTGACTTTAATATTATGTCAAGTGTTTGAGCTTGCAATCCTTTTTCATAGTAATCAAAAAAGTCGAATATCATTACATTTATGTACCCCAATACCAACACGGCGATAAACGACATAAAGTAGTGATGATTCGATGATTGCGCTATATACGAATCCAACAGCATTAACAAATATATGCTGAATAACGGACACAATATCATCAATACATTATACTTTGCCGGTAAACTTCTGTATTTTTTCTTTGCAATATAAACCGTAAATGTATTGAATACAAATAGCAGGGCGGTAGAGAAAGCAATCCCCAAGTATCTCATTGTAAAACCGTCATCATATTCAATTTTGAAAATGGTCGAGAGAAATAAAGCGGTTAATATTTCCGAAATCATAATTGCTATTGCGTTCACTGTCACAAAAAACAATTTCTTGACAAATGTCCCTTCAAAGCACAACAGGGCTATCAGTAAGCATAAAAATACAGTAACGGCTATATTTGCGGCAAACGGCAAAAACAGACTTGTCCTCAAAACATTCAGCACAACGGCAGCACAGAAATAGACAAAAAATAATTTGCCTATGTTTTCCTTACGGTCAAGTATGCCGTTAAAATATATAAATATTATTACTATGTCCAAAATACAGGAAACAAACTCTATTATATTTTCCATATCAAATTCTCCTGTCCATAAACTCCAAATATGATGATATTGTATCTGCACTGTATTTTCTCCCGATTGGCAGCATTGTTCCGTTTACCATATTTACGCACGAATTTTTCTCAATAGTATCTATGTACTTCATATTAACCACATAGCTCTTATGGCATTGAATAAAACCGTGCGTTTCAAGCAGCTTACAAATGTCCTTGAATTTATTTTGACCGATATAGTCATTATCGGATGTATGTACGGTTATTGTATGCCCGAATGATTCTATATAAATAATTTGTTCAGCCAAAATTCGTGCATACTTTCCCTTGTAATTTACGGTTATATAAAAATCAAAGTTCTTATATTCGTTAATGGCGTCTTGAATATTCCTTTTCACAAAATCGTCCGGTTCTGATTTCAAGACATACCTAAAGGCTCTGAATTCATAGCCTTTGGTGGAATATTCTCTATGTGAGGTTATAAATAAAAGCAGAGTTTTTCTATTTCTTTGATATAATTCCGCAGCTACGCTCAGTCCGTCTGTTCCGGGCATTTCAATATCCAATAAAATAATATCAAAGTTAATATCGGACATAAGCAATTTATCTCCGGAATTGAAAACATATATCTCTGCTTCTTCATATGAAATCAGATTTTTAAGTCTGTCAATAAAGACTTGTTGATCATCGCAAATAGCTATTTTCACAGTCGCTAACACTCCTCTTGATAACCTTTATTCATTAAGAAAAATTACAAATTTCAATACAAATCGGCTGTCTGAATATTCAATACTCGGTTCGGCTTCATACTTTGCAAGGGCGGTTCTTATGTTTTCCAAACCAAAGCCGTGATTTCGCTTGTCCGCCTTTTCCGTTTTCAGCGGCTTGTCTTTAATCGGCGGTGCGGTATTCTCTATTTTGCAAAACAGTCGATTGTCCTGACAGATAATCGTCAGATTTATTTTTCTATCGCAATTTTGCATTCTGTCACACGCTTCTATTGCATTGTCTGCGGCGTTTCCGAATATGACGCACAAATCAATCGGCTCAACCGAAAGATTTTCGGGAATCTGAATTTTTGTGTCGAATGAAATCCCTTTGCTTTCCGCGATAGCTTTTTTTGTGCTCAAAACAGCGTCAAGTGCGGTATTTCCGGTTTCGATTATATTTCTGCCCGAAGTAAATTTTTCTGTGAATGTACTTAAATACTCGCCTGCTTTTTCATAATCTTTATTCTCAATATACCCCTTTAAGCCTATTATACAATGCGAAAAATCGTGTTTGAATTTCTTTAACTCATTTTGAGTAACCAATATTTCATCCAAATGCTTTATCTGTGATTTCAGATGCTGTTCATATTGCTGCTGGTTATATATTTTTTCAGCTTGGTCGGACAAATGTTCATAGAGATACAAGGCAAAGAATGTACTGAACAAAAGTCCGAATGAACATATAACAAACAGATTTTGCAGATAGCTGTCGTTCGTGTTGAGTGAAAGCTCAAAAATCAAAAATATCGCAATGATGTTCGTGGCAAGCATAAGCAGAAACAACACCCAATACGAGGTGCGAAAGAGTACCTGTTTTTCCTTATATTTCAGCCTTATTATATTAACGACAAACAGTGCAAGCATTTTTGAAACAATTATACCGAGCAGTCTGTATGAAGGTATATTTATGGCTTCATTCGCCGACAGTCCGCCAAGCACCATCATAGCCCCCAGCACTATTATTTCCAAAATTGAAAACAGCGACAGGTTAAAAAACGGTAACAGTACACGAGCCGCAGCATTTGTGTCATAGAGAAACGATACCGCAATACACGAAAGTATCATTACGGCAAAATTCAATAAATCGTATCCAAACAACAAATTGCTTATATTTATCATTATTGCCAAGACAATTATCCCGACATTATACACCCAATTCGGAATACAGTCTTTTTTTACGCAAAATGTGTTATAGAGCATAAACATCATCATTGCTTCGATTATTCCCGTAAAGAAGTCAGCAATATATATAATCATACATATAAATTCCTTTCAATATAATTTGTGTATTCAAAGAGCACAGATTTTTTATACGAACGGCTTATGGGAATATCTTTGTCCGAGTGATAAAGCTCTATAAAATTATTTCTTATAGCCTTTACATAATGGAAATTCACGATAAACGACGAGTGTACTCTAAACAATAAAGTATCGTCAAGGCTGTCATATAAATCGGAAAGCGATTTACAAATTTTATGCGTTCCGTGCGTTGTATGTATATATACCCAATGGTCAAGGCTCTCACAGTAAATTATATCTTCGCAGTATATTCTGATTAGCGCCTTGTTTTCGGTAAAAGACAGGACTTTTTTCTTTTTGGACAGCTTTTTGTAAATATCATCAAATACATCTTTTAATTCTTCGTTATCAACGGGTTTAACCAAAAACCGAAACGGAGAACACTTAAAGCTGTCTTTCATATATTCCGTGTGACTTGTGACAAATACAACAATAACATACTCGTCAAGCTCACGGACAGCGTTTGCCGTATCTATTCCGTTAAGCCCGTCCATTTCCATATCAAGAAAGATAACATCATATCTTTCGGATTTGGTTTGATATGCCGCCGCCAATTCTTCGCCGCTTTGATATGCGTCACAGTCAATTTTTATATTTCTTGCCTTGCTGATTTCAAAAAGGCTGTTTTCAATGGCGTTTATGTGCTTTGGATTGTCATCGCATACAGCTATTTTCATAAACGGCAAAACTCCTTTCCTAAATTTGTCTCGGAATCAAAATGTCACAGATAAAATATCCGTTTTCTTCATCAAACTGTATAATTCCTTTATGCTTATCTACGATTCCTTTAATGTTTTTAATTCCGAAACCGTGATATTCCTTGTTGTCCTTTGTGGTAAGCAAATTCTTGTTGCTTGCAAGAACGGACTTATCTATGGTGTTTTTTATAAATACGGATAGATACACATCTTGGATGCAGACATCTAATTTTATTATTTTCCCGGTTGACTTTTTTGCTGCTTCAATAGCATTGTCGAATAAATTCCCGAACAGAATCGCAATTTCATCATACGACAAGGAGTCCAATGCGTGTTCCATTACACGCACACGGCAAGTAACGCCGTATTTTTCACATAATGCGATTTTGGTATTTGCGATGGCGTCAAGACAGTCATTTCCCGTTTTTATCATCGTTTTAATAGAGGTCAGTTGGTTATTCAAAACCGAATTTATATACTCTTGTGCCTTTTGCGGACTTTCTTCAAGCAATTTTGATATTGTTGAAAAGTGTATAACCAAATCGTGATGAACGCCGCAGGTCTTGGTGTAAAGCTGTTCTATATCCTGTGCGTTCTTTTTATCGCTTTCGACCTTTTGTTCCAAAAGGGACAACCGAACGCTCTTGTCTATATCTCTGTTTATACTGATGAACAACCAATATATAAGAAAAATCGTTGTAAAACAACCCAATGCGGCAATCATCAGTTCGGTACTGAGGTCGGTATGCTTGAAAAATATCTTTAATATACCAACCGTTGATATATGCGTCACTACCGGCACCAGCACAAACAAGAGCATAGTTTGCTTACGGGCAGCACTGTGCGTGTATCTGAATTTAAGAAGTATTACACAAACGAGTATCAACATTATTTTACCTATTGCAATCAAGCCAACTCGTTCCGGAGTCATAGTGAATATTTTTTCAACATCTCCGTTTACAAAAATGCATCCGCAAATTATCGTAAGCAAGGAAATCGAATACAGTATGCAATTTATAAAACTTGAAACAAAAAGCTTTGTCAGTGTGTCCCCTTTCAAAAATAATATGCAGTAAATAAAATATGCCAATACGAATGTTATTCCCAAATATGCCTCAAACAGGTAGAGCGTGTTTATGTAGGTAAGCAGAGCTGTAATTGCCGCCCAGCCTATAACAAAACCGCCTGCCTTTTTTATTCCTTTGTATTTACAGCCAAAATACATCGTTAAGAACATCACTGTTATAAATATTTCTAAAATATTTACTCCGATTTCAAACAGAGTCATTTCCATTATCTTAAACCTCGCTTATATCTTCCGAAAATCTCTTTTGCTTCGTTCAATCTTTCATCATTGCGTGTTACGTTTATTTCAAGGTCATTTGACAATATAACAAGCTGCGTATTAAAGTATTTGATAAACTTACAATTTATCAGATAGCTTCTGTGTATAAATATGAAGCTTGCACTTTTGAGCTGATTGT
>ERZ780226.336-NODE-336-length-44866-cov-4.056906_pt1 | contig 44866 bp, 36 predicted proteins | sample MGYA00511165_ERZ780226 | MGnify/ENA primary metagenome ERZ780226 (study PRJEB29588, sample SAMEA2152373) | human gut metagenome | biome: human gut; feature: human-associated habitat; material: faeces | place: Denmark | collected 2008/2010 ...
AGCGTCAGCGTGAGCTTGAAGCGGAAATACGCTCACTCCGCAAGCAACTTGCCGAGAAAGATGAGGTCATTGATGTATTAAAAAAATCCGTCGGCATATTTTCGAAACTATAGAGGACAAGTATCGTTTCATTGATGCTAATTGCTCTGAGGTCTCTGTAGATAAATTATGCCGGCTGCTCGAAATCTCTCGGAGCGGCTATTATGCTTGGAAAAACCGTGGTGTGTCAGCTCGTAAGCAGCATGAACAAAAACTTTTGCGTATTTTAATATCATTTCATGAAAGGTATCCGGCAGCCGGGCTCGATGCCTTGGTCGCCATGATAAGAAAAGAGTCTCCGTGCTCCCGAAACACCGTGCACCGACTTATGAAATTATATAACATACACTCAATACGCAAAAAATCGTTCAGAATCACCACAAATTCCAAACATAATTATGCTGTTTCACCCAACATTCTCAAGAGAGATTTTACAGCGGATAAAGCCAATCAAAAGTGGGTTGGCGATATTACTTACATACCCACTGATGATGGTTGGCTTTATGTTGCAATCGTAAAAGATTTATGTCTTAAGAAAATTGTCGGTTATGCTTTTTCGAGCCGCATTGATACAAATCTCACGATCTCTGCACTTAAAATGGCTGTAAATCGTCAAAGGCCTCAGAATGACCTGATTTTTCATAGTGACCGTGGCGTTCAGTATGCATCCACGGGTTACCGCGAAATATTATCTGAATACAATATTATACAAAGTATGTCAAGAAAGGGTGATCCATATGATAATGCAGTATCAGAAAACTTTTTCAGCTGTCTTAAGTGTGAGTTGGTACATCACAAACATTATCAAACTGAAAAATCCCATACTAACACACTCCATACTAATAATATTTAACCACACTTCAAACATATAAAACTTATACGTTTTTACTGACATGGCAAATCCGTTTTGTTGTTATAATATCTTATATAATGTATCGAAAATCACTGCCATTCTGATACCTCTCAAAGATAACTTTCTTATGTGCTTATTTTTTGCTATAAACAAATTTTTTCCATGGTCGAACGCATGCAAAGCATATAATGCACCCTGTAGCAGCAATGATAATCCATGCAAATACCGTTATTTGCCAACCAAATCTGTCCGCTACTGCTGCAATACCATATGTTGATATTGAACTGCCTATATATGTACAAGAATTGAGCAATCCCGAAATTGTCGATACCCCGCCTCGATTTTTGTAATACGGCGGCACCATACATATGAGCAACAAATTAACACCATGCATACATCCTGTAAGTAAAGCAGCGCAGAATACTGTGAGCGCTGCATTTCTACCGGATGTCACATAGAGAATCACCGCGGAAATTGTTCCTAATCCAAAAATCATCCCAGCACATTTAACAGGATTATCTGGTGAGAGCCGATATAATCCCTCTGCCGCACGAAAGCAGATTATTCCGAAAAGCGGCAAAGCCACTCCGGTCAAAATCGACACAGAGTTTGACATATGGTAGGTGTCTGCAATGAGTGACGGCATCCATGTTGTCACTCCGTCACGAAGCATCCCCTGGAGGACTATAGCTATCATCACAAACAAAAGAAGCGCTGAAAATCCTCCCCCGGACATTTTCTTAGCATCATCACCGGCAATGTGACTTACCGGAACATCAATACATTTTCTATTCCACAACACTGCCGCACCTATTCCCATAAAACCGCATACCCAAAATATGCTCTGCCAGTTCACAAAAGTTATAAACACAGGTGCAATCAGATACATAATAATGGTTCCGACCGAGCTTCCCCACGATACCACAACCGTTGCATGTTTATATTCTTCCTCTGTCATCAGTTCCGTCATCAGTTTTACAATAGGTGGCCACATAAATGCCTGTGCAAGTCCATTTACACCCCAAAGTATCGTCATAATTACTGTCGAGCCACATAATGGAATAAGAATATTGACAATTCCGGTGGTTATAAGTCCGCAGAGACACAAAAATTTCGGTCTGAGCCTGTCGCCGCAAAATCCACTTATGAGCTGACCGAAACCATACGTTACGGAACTGCATGTGATTGCCGCTGCCAAAGCTGCACGTGTGTAACCTGTATCTCTTACCATTTCAGATATGACAGCTCCAAAATTTATCCTTGTCATATAACTTATCATATATGTAAATGCAAAAAGAGCCGACATGTTTCTTACGATTTTTTTGTGTTCCATAATTTCAACCTCAATCTGTAATAATATTCAAACCGTTTTCAGCATATAGCTCTCTTATACCTGATGGCAATTCATTGTCTGTTATAAAACATCGGCAAATCTTCGCATCATCAATTTTCATAAGTGCTTTTGTTTCAAACTTACTGCTGTCGGCTATAACATAAATACTATCAGAGCGTTCTTTCATTTTCTTTTGAATTGCAAACATCTCATTATGCCAATCACAAATACCAAATTTAAGTGATATTGCTGACGGACACAAAAACATTTTGTTTATCGAAATATTGTCAAGTATACCTTCTGTGAGAGGTCCGAAAAATGCCCTTTCGTCTGTTAAATACTCGCCACCGCACAAAATTAGTCTTATATTAGTATCACCCTGCAATTCCGAAAATACATCAAGTGAATATGTTATTACGGTAAGAGACGAAAATTTCCCTCTCATTTCTCTTGCAAAGCAAACCGCAGTGCTTCCTGAGTCAATTCCTATAACGTCATTTTCATTTATACAGTTTAAGGCTGTCTGTGCAAGTTGTTTTTTTTCGTTATTGTTCTCCTCAAGGCGTTTGGGCAGTTCGTGAAAGCTTCGCATTTGTTCGCAACGCACCGCACCCCCATGAACTTTTTTCAAAAAACCATCCCGTTCAAGACTGATTAAATCACGGCGAACCGTTTCAACGGACACTCCAAAATGTTCCATAAGTGCTGAAGTTGTTACGGCTCCGTATTTTTCTATTTCGTCTTTAATATATAGCTGTCTTTCCTGTGAAAACATTATTATCATCTCCATGCACATATTATATCATATATATTCATATAAATCAACATATTTTCACACATTTTCACATTTAAAATAAAAAATTTATTTTTTCAAAACTAACAATATTGTTTTTGGTTTGTGAAAATGTTAGAAATGAACCGTGGAAACAGAACACAATCAAAAATGTTATGCACAAGGATAAATACTCTTGGAACATTTGCTGACAAAAACAGATATGACCACAGATTTTAATAGAATATATAAATGATATTTCAGAAAGTGTAGGTTTGTCAATGATGTGTTACAAAATGTTATTGATTTAACAAAAAAAACATATTGAAATTAGTGCATCAATATGTTAAAATTAATATAGAAATAATAATTTATACGGTGGTGTACTGATGTATAAAATATTGGTTGTCGATGATAACAAAATTGAAAGGAAAGGCATTGTTGCACAAATAAATAAGCTTAATTTTCCCTGTGAAACAGCCGAAGCTCAGAACGGACGGAAGGCTCTCTCGTATTTAGAGAAAAATAAGGTTGATATTCTTCTTACCGACATCAGGATGCCTTTTATGAACGGACTTGAACTTATAACCCGAGCCAAGACGCTTTATCCCGAAATACGTTCCGTCATTTTCAGCGCCTACAGCGACTTTTCATACGCACAACAGGCAATATCCTGCAAGGCTGACTGTTATCTTTTAAAGCCTATAGACCTTCCCGAATTTTCAAAGACTCTGAGTTCTATTATAGAGGAGCTAAATCACACAAAACAGTTTCATTCGGAGGAAACGGCGATAATTGAAAATATGATAAACTTCGACAGCCTCGCCCATTCCGTTCACCCGAGCCAAAGTGCGGACGATATACCGAAGCTGATTGACGGTATTTTTGATTCAATCGAGAACAAGAAAATCGACGGTCTCTCTTCTTCGGTTGACAATCTTCTTATAAAGATGCAGGAATACAATGTCGCCTCTATGCTTTATGTAAAGCAAATCGTTATTGAAATAATAAAAAAGCTTTGTATATACCTCTCAGATACCGATAAATCTAACATCACCGAGCATATTAAACGCATTGCCATCTGCGGAAGCTTAAATGAAATCAGAGATTTTACCAAAGGTCTTATCGATAATATTTATGAAAAAATAAGTTCAGCGGATGAAGACGTTAAATCCAACAACTTCATCATTGATTTTGCCGTTGATTATGTCAGCCGAAAATATATGAACGATATTTCTCTTGAAAGTATAGCAAAAGAGCTTGATATATCCTCGGGTTATTTCAGCCGTACTTTTAAGAAAGAAGTCGGCCAAGGTTTCGTCAGATACCTGACCCTGTATAGAATTGAACGTGCAAAGGAAAAGCTCACAAAAACCAATATGAAGATTAAGGATATAAGTAACTCGGTGGGGATTATGGATATATCCTATTTTGGATTTATATTCAAAAAGTACACAGGATTCACCCCAGATGAATACAGAAAAAAGCATAGATAAAATCTTGTATTAAAACTGAGGGTTATATCGGGGGGATATATTAATGAATGTAATCAATTCTGTAATATCAAAGCTGAAATTTCGTTCAAAATTAATAATAAGCTATTCAATATTGATTTTTACGGCAATATTGATTCTCGGCATGTATTCATATTATACCTCGATTTACATTTGGAAGACAAAGGAAGCACAGAGTATGGACTATGTTCTTCAGATTGCCGGTTCTGATATAAAAAACAGCGTGTCGAACTGTAACACCGTAATTATGAACTTTATTACCGACAAAAATATGTTTAATGTTATCGATAAAGGCTACAACCGGGAACGTGACGGAATTTCGTGGGATGATATGGATCACATCTTTTTATCAAATATCACTTCAATATGTGACAGAAATACATATATACGCGAAATCACACTATATACTGACAGAGATGTTCCCGAAATCGGCAGAAGTTTGAAAAAAGCGGAGAGGGTTAAAGATAAATTCTGGTACAAGGAGGCGGTTAATAAATTTAATATGTACTGGCAGATGGACGGCTCAGAACTTGGTGTTGCTTGTCCTATGCAGAATATATGGAGTGCCAATGCCTCAAATCTCTTAGGTGTATTGTATTTTAAAATAGACCGATACAAGTTTTTTCAAAACCTTGCTACAAGCACAAATGATAAATATATTATATCAATAACGGATTCAAACGGAAACTCGGTGTATACAAATTCAAAGGATAACTCAGTTCCGAAAATAACAGACAACAGTACCGCTCTTTTAGATAACCAAAAATATATCTATCGCACACAGCATATAAGCGAAAATGATTGGAATGTTAATATTTTTCTTCCGGATTCATCCCTGACCGACGGTGCAAAAAACATCATTCATATCACAATAATTATGTGTATTCTATGCCTGATCATTTTGATTTTGATAAGCTATATGCTATCAAGAAAAACAACAAAACGCATTGATACTCTGTGCGGAGATATGAAGCTGATTCAGAACGGAAATCTTAATATTGATATTCACAGCAGCTATACTGATGAAATAGGATATATAACAAACTGCTTCGGCGATACAATAACAAAGCTGAAGGAAACTATGAATTCTCTGAACGAAAAGGAAATTTTTGAGCAGAAAAGCAAGATAAAGATTCTTCAGGCACAAATCAACCCTCATTTTCTGTATAATATTCTCTCCACCATAAGCTGGCAGGCTCTCGAGGCGAATAATGACGAAATTGCCCACACGGTCAGTCTTCTTTCGACTTTTTACAGAACAGGTTTAAATAAGGGAAACATTTTTGTAAGCTTCAAACAGGAGCTTGAAAACGTAAAGGCATACATAAATATGCAGCTTTTAATGCACGATGACAGCTTTGAGGTGATTTATGATATTGACAGCCGCGTCTATGCCTTCCGCTGTATAAACTTTATAATCCAACCAATAGTCGAAAATGCCATTACACACGGAATAGAAAGCCTTGAAGATGACTCAGGAGTTATAGAAATAAGTGCCGTTTTAACAAAAGAAAATAATATATGTATAAGCATTTCCGATAACGGTCCCGAGCCGCCCGCAGGCAAGCTCGACGAAATACTTAAAAATCACACCAAAGGCTATGGAGTATGGAATGTAAACGAGAGAATACGCATAGCTTACGGAAACAAATACGGCGTTCGTTTCCGCCGTGAGAGCGGTAAAACTACAGTGGAGATGATTTTCCCCGCTTCCGGAGCGGAAGACGAAAATGCAGAAAAAAACCTTTGAAAATAAGCGGGCACATAACCGTATGAGAGTGTTGTTAAAAGGACTGACCCCGATGTGGGTCAGTCCTTGTTTGTGCCTATAGTCTATAATTGTAACTTTATTATTTTGATGAAAACTCTCCCTTTTCGCTTAAAACAGGCTTAAGCGAGTCGTTATTAAACAAGTATACTTCAACAACCGTGTTATCATTTATCTCGCAATTTTCAAGCACAGGCGTTTCAAACACCTTTGTATCACTTGTTACTCCTGTAATATTGTTCAACCCGATATTTTTAATTATGCCGTTCTCTTTAAGTGCAATGATTGCGTAGAAGTCAGTCTCGCCGCTCTTCGGGGTGTAATTAATTTTTCCGATGAGGTTTCCGCCTTCTGCCTTCCCGTTAAGATCGGTCTCAGTTTCACCGTCTTTTTTAAACAGGCTGTAAGCAGAACTGATTGTGAGCTTGACATTTGAGAGTTTAAAACACTTAGACTCCGAAAGCGTATTTGCCGGCTGAATAAGTTTAATATATGTATATCCGTCTTGTTTGGTAAATGCTGCTTTTGTGTTAAATAACTTATTCCATCCGGCATCAATCTTGGAACTATTGTTTTCGCCGCCTATAAAGTTTAAATCATTGTTTGTGACGTTTATGTCGCTAAAAGTGTTCCCGTCCTTTGACGCCTGAACCTTAATATTTCCTCCATTGTCTCTTGTCAGCTGGTTTAAATCAATACCGGTAAACACTCTTCCCTCAGATGCCTTGTATATAATATATGCGTCTTTTTTAACGTCCTTAACTGCAAGCAAGTCCTTGTCATGGAAGGTTAAAGCGTTAGTTGTATTTGCTATCTGACCCGCTTCGTCCTTATTTATTAAATTATACGGAACGAAGTTTGACACCGAATATCTCTCCGCTGTCCCTCCCGACAAATCGTCATCGACCACCTCACTGTCAATCTCGCCGCCATCGCTCATAATGCAAACCTTTCTGAGGTAGAATTGATATTGCTCAAGCTTGTTTCCGTCGCCTCCATAATACAGCTTTATAAATTTAATATTACTGACATCTTCGGGTACAGATACATCTGCGGTCCATATTTTTGACCAACCTGCATTGTTTTGGCTGCTGGGGCTCGGCGATGTGTCTGTTTTGTTCCACGAAAACGCAAGGTCCGTATAATTGATACCGTCAGCTGAATAAGCTATTTTCGGTTCTTTCTTTTCAAGATCGTTTTGCCTTGATATTTCAAAAAATGCCGATTTAAAGTTTCTGCCTTTGGCTACCTTATAAACGGCTTCCCATTTGTCCCAATTTTCTGTCATTCCTATCATTTTTCCGCCGTTGTTATAATCTGCTTCGCCAATCTTATCATCTACAACCTTTAAATCATTAGATAACCACATATTATCAAAACTGCTGCAATCATTATAGAACTTTTTTGCTTCGTTACCTATCATGAACTCCGCTTTATCAAAAATAAAAGCAAAAATTTTTAAATTTCCGTTAAAGCCGAGACCTGCTTCAACAGCTCCCTCCGGGAAGTATACCGTACACTTAGACTTTCTGTACCAATCTGTATCGGATGAAGCTTCTGTAAGAGTATCCCATGTAACATTGCTTACCGTTTTAAGCTCAGAATCAGCATTAGTCTTTGCTTTAACAATAGGAAAGTATCCGTCGTTTGCCGAATCATTGTTTATCCATATGGTGAATGTAGCCTTAGTAAACTTCTTATTTCCGCCGGCCTTATAAGTAATATTTATACTCTCATTAATACTCCAGTCAGGCTTCCCGTCTTTACAATTAACTTTATATCCCGTAACGCGATTTCCGTTTTCTATAAGGTCTTCATTTTGAGTCAGATGCCAGTCATCCGGATCATTCGGATACGAATACAGATATTCTGTATTTTTCAGGTCATCCGTAAAGGTGCTTTGCGTGATTTCATAATTATTATCGGCGAGGGCGGTGACTGAGGTGAACATAACCGCGAGCATCGCGGCGCAGATTAAAACCGATAAGCCTCTTTTTAATAAATTTTTTACTAACATTTTTTTACCTCCCAAGTTTTATTATTTAATTTTTTTATTTTTCCGAAATTAACTCTATGCCGCCGAGCCTTATCTCATGCGGTGAAGAGTCCCTCTTTATATCCTGATCAACAAGCCGCCCATAGGTTTTCTTTTCAATTAGTGGTGACAGGCTGCCCATATCAAAAACATACTGTTCAATCACCCCGTCAGAACCGGACGGTATTGTTATCGTGTTTTTAAACTCTTTTTTTTCATTACCATTTAAAACTTTTCGGCTACATCCTATTTTCGTCAGCCTTTCACCCTCTTTGTACGCCGTCAGAAACATAATATCTCTTTTTGTGCCGGAATCATTTTCGACCTCGGCTCTTCCCGAGAATTCACCGCTATGGCAAATCGTGGTCAGACAACCTCCCTTATCCGTCCTGAAAAAGAGCGAAGTATCATTAACCGAAACGCCTGTCTTTTTGGGCGGCATATAATTCTCGTCATTGCTTGTGCCGATTGAAACATCGGCGATATATACGTGCCAATTTGTCTTGAACTCGCTAAGATCGATTTTTATATATTTCATATTGTCTGTGATATTTTTCACTGTTCCCTCAAAATGTCTCCGCTGTTTCGCCTGACCGTTATCATTATGTTCTTTTTTTGGAATTTCATTGCCCCAGCTTGAAGCATCGGACAATCGTGAGTATGTTTTTCCATCAGCCGAACCTAAAATTATCGGCTTTGCCTTAAGCTCGGGGTCCCAAAGTGTATTTTCGTACACATAAGCGTCAACGGTGACCGATGAGGCTTTCTTGCTCTCGGGCAGCTTATACACAAAACAGCTTTCGCTATGCTGCTTGCTTTCTAATCCTACTCCGCTCCAATCATCCTCATAAAAGGTCAGGTTTGAATCCATCCTTATATTGAAGTACGAATACATTTTTGAGTTATCGTTAAGCGAATCGTGAAGCGTATAGCTGTTTTTAAACTGCTGCTTAGAATAATATGTAAAGTCCTCACTTACCTCATCCGCATCACCCTCTTTAACCGCCAGTCTGTACTCCGGTAGGGTACCTTCCGAAAGAGAAGCCGCGTTGATTTTAAGCTTAACCTCATAATCTCCGTTGGCGGTGACTGTCCTTTCGCTGTTTATCGATTTTCCGTCAGGATTGTAGATAGCTGCCCATACACTCTTTGAGCCGTCTGTCCTGCCTTTAACGGTAAGCGTATCGGTTGAGTCATCTATGGAATAATTAATTTCTTTTAACTTCGGAAGCTTATCATCCTCCTGCCAACGCGGAAGCTGTTTGTTAAAATCCAGTATTCTGTAAAAAGCCGGCTTCGGCTGAGAATTCTCGTCAAACACCAGCGGATGATACTCTGTTCCCGAATACGTTCTTCCGTCACAGATGTTCCAAAAGCCGACCGATTTTATCTTCGTACTATATTTTCTGAAAATATCGAAAAGGCTCCCGTACTTTCTTGCCTGAAGCTCTGTCACCTCGTCATACATAAAGTCAGGATATGCATCTGTCACACGCTCTGCATACTTAAGACCGTTTGCCGATTCATTAATCTTACCCGTGAGCTTGCTTTGGGATATTCCCATATCCAGCTCGGTTACGTATATATCACAGAGTTCTGAGAACCTTTTAATCAAGTTTTCTACCTGATTAAGATCTACTTCCACGCCATAATGCATTTGCATTCCTATACAAACGGGTATGCCCGACGCACGCATATCTTTTATCTTGTTATATATAACATCCTGTTTTTCTATGTCCGAGGTAAAACCGTTATCATTATAGATAAGCACAGCATCGGGGTCGGCTTCATGCGCCCATTGAAAGCATTTCGTCATCCAATCGCATCCATCAAGAAGTTGTATAAATTTTGTGTACGACCTAAATTCTCCGTTTTCCTTATATGCCTCATTTATCACATCATAGGCGTATACCACGCCGGGATACTTCTCTTTATAACGCGTCATAATTGTCTTGATATGATTTTTAAGCCGTTTAAGCGTCAGTTCTTGTGCGCCGTCCTTTGGCTTTCCGTTTTCATCAAACAGTGAGTTCCCGTTTTCGTCCTTATAAAACCATTTCGTTTCATTATTTGAATATGCGTCAAAGAAGGTTGGACTTACAATGGTATGCGCACGAACCTTCTTGTTATTTTTCTGTGCATACTCAACAATGCTGTCAGCGCTGTACCACCACCAGTTATTCTCACCCTGATGAATCCACGGCTTCATCGCATTTTCGGTGACGATTACATTAAACTGTTCCTTTGCAAGCTCAGGGTATTGTGTCAGATCACCGGGTTCAACGGCGGCCGATATATCAAAATACCCCTTATACGCCTTATACAGCGAGGGATACGGATATTCCCCTTCTTTCTCTGCATATGCTATATTCAGAGGAAGCATAACAAAAACCAAACATACGATTAATATTGCCTCAATCTTCTTCATTTTAGTATTTTTCCTTCTACTTAATAATAAGTATATCCACCACCCTCGCATACGATGTTCTTACGATAACCCTTGACGGGTTGAGGTTATCTCTCGTATATGGGATAAGCTCTGCCATTGTTCCGATTCTGACCTTATCCTTACTTGCATTCTTGTCATATACATAGATGTTTGATGTGTCGACCGTAAGTTTATCACACAGGCTGATGTCAGAAATCTTTGATTTATCAAAAGTTCTCGACATTACTATATCCTTGCCGAAACGACGGTAAATCAATCCGTATGCATATCTATAACCCTCGCCGAAGTCGCCGGTTCCGTTCGCATAGACAAATTCGTCCCTGTTACCGTAGGTAAACTTATCCAAATTACTGTCATATACAAGGTCTATAATATTCATTTCATCTGCTGAGTTGGTCGAAAAGTTTATATAATCGCCCTGTTTTATCTCTCTGTTGTATTTCTTTGTTACATTGTTAATCACGCTGTCGCTTACGGCAATGGTCGTATACGATCCGTCACACCATCCGCTGATTGTCTTTTTAACCGATTCATCCTTGCCCAGCTTCTCACCGAAGCTGTCGACAAGCATATCCCTTGCTTCCTGAGTAAGCTCGCCTTTAGACGAGTCATTATAACAGATTATGACGTCCGCACCGATTTTGTCGTCTGTGTATGTATATGATTCTATGTTATAATAGTTATTGTCACCAAAGTAACCGCCGGAGGAAATTTTATAGTCGGTTTCATCATCTCCGATAAGCGGAAGTGATACGCCGAACACTATTGTCGAATCGGACGCAAGCTCCTTTCCGCCGAAATTCTTACCTTGTATCTTATAATAAAGGCCATTGCCCGATTTATAGTCAATCGAACGCGTAAGAGTGTTTCCGTCCTCACCCGCTTCGGAATTTTTATAAGATGTGTCAACTTCAGAAATCTTCTTATCATTGTCTATCTTATATCTGATAAGCTGACCCGATGGAACCTCCTTGTGGAATTCGGGGCTATAGCCCTCTCCGCCTCTGTTTATCGCGCTTGCAACCACACTTTCACCGTTTTTAACATCGTCGGAATTTAGCCGTACTCCGTCAATTTTCACCTTATCCGCAAAGTAAAATATCGCCTTTTCGCCCAAAACCGTATAAATCTCTATTCGCGGATTTGCTGACATTCCGTTATAGCCATCCGAAAGGTTTGTCACAAGTCCCACCTGAAACTCGGCGCTGCTTACTGACTTTATTCCCGCAATCCTTCCGTAGACATCAAGCAGGAACGTCCCCGAATCACCGACCGCCAAAGACTTTTGATTTGATGTCCGATAGCTTTTTGAGACCTTGTACTCCGTTCCGCCTATAAACACCTTTTCGGAATCCTCTTCGATTTTTTCTATCTTTCCTGTTACTAATTTATTGCTTTTCAGAATATAAAAGCTGTTGTCATCACTTTTCATAACAGAAAGTACATCATATTCCGCGAGTTTATCGATATCTATTGTCTTTCCGCTCGCCGCATCAAGAATTTCATAGTCAAAAGTCTTTGAACCGTCTTTTAGATTTACATCACGGTTTGTCAGATACTTGTCATAGATAACATAGTTGTGCGTATCTGCGCTTTCTACCACTACATCTATATATGAACTTACCTTAACGACCTCATATGTACCGTCTGAATTGTTGTCAATAAGCGTTACACTCCCCTCGCTCGGAACAATTTTGCTAAAATCAAAGCTTGTATCGGTAACGGCCCTTTCATTATAAATAATTGCCGCTCCGCCTGAGAGGTTTACCGTCTTCTTCTTATCTCTTTCATCGTAATACGTAAATGTCATTCCCGAAAGGCTTATATCCTCGGCATCGCATGTTATCACGCGGTTCCGGTCCGTTTCCGCGATATAGATAATCCGCTTCTCGCCGTCGGATTTTTCGTCCTTATAATACGCCTCTATCTCCTTACCGAGAAGCTCTGATGCGTTTCCGTCGTATTTATATTCGGTTCCGTCAATCAGAATCTCTCCGCTTGTCAGAGATGATTTTCCGTAAAGCTCGGTATCCTTGGTGCCGTTTAAAATTCCCTCGGTCTTATATACCTTAAGATTTTCGGTAAGCAAGGTCTTGTTTTCATCCGTACTATAGGTGATGTTGTCCCCCACAGTACTCATATATGCATACTTTGCGTCAAGCATCGAATATAAAAGCTCTGCCGCAAGACCTCCGTCAATAGGCTCACTAACCGATGATAGCTTCAGTCCTATTCTTGACGCAATCTGTAGATACCCCGACGGATAGCCGCCCTGAAGCTTTGCTTGTGTGTCATACCCCAAAACAACAACAGCCATTTTAAGAAGTTCGGTATAGGTCACATTCTTGTTCGGCTCAAATGTATAATCTCCGTTTCCGTTTATGATTCCCATTTCGAGAGCCGCCTTTATATAAGGGGCAAATTCGCTCTTATCATCAACGTCCTTAAAATACACATTCGGATTTTTTTCATTGAGCTGTGCTTCGTTTGCGCCCGACATTTTTACCATCAGCTCTGCTGCTTCCTGCCTTGTTATCGTCTCTTTCTTAACGAACTCTTCCGCCGTACCCGAAATAATTCCAAGCGCTTCAAGAACCTTTGCTTCGCCAAGAGAGTTATCGCTGTTTTCCGCCGCCGCGGGATATGTAAAGCTAAACATCGTAAGAATAAATGCAAGTACAAGCGCTGCTGCTGTTCCGGTTTTAAATTTGTATCTCATCCATATACCTCCCTATCATTCAGCCGCCGTCAAAGAATAGATCAGCTTTGCCGCCTCTGCCCTTGTTGTGTTTCCAAACGGCATAAAGTTTCCGTTTTCGTCACCGCTTACAGCTCCTACCGCCGACAATCTATTCACCGCCTCTTCGGCATAATCCGAAATATCAGCGCTGTCATTAAAGATTCTTTTCTCGCCGTCGCTGTTTAATTGAATGCTTTTATATTCCGCCGCGCGGCAGAGTATAACCGCTGCATCCTGTCTTGTTACATTCATACCGCTTCCGAAAAACTTATCATTTATACCCTTTATGATTCCGGTATTAACACCCGTTGTAACGACATCACAGAACCAATCATTTTTCAAAACATCCTCAAATCGACACGCTTCAGCATTATCCGAGGTTATTCCAAATGCAAGCACCGTCATCTTGACAAATTCCTCACGAGTCACATAGCTGTCAGGCTCAAAAATGAGCTTGCTCCTACCCGAGATGACTCCCTTGTCAGAGAGCGCCTTAATGCTTTCAACCGCCCACGGAACATTCTGTAAGTCAACGAAGGGAAGGCTTGTGTCAACCGAGCTGTCACTTTGCGTTTCCTTAACCAATCCGGAGTCAACCTTGACGTTTGAGTATGAACCTCCGCCGCCAGAAGAACCTCCTCTGCCTCCGCCAGTATATTTGTTATCATCTGATTTCATCTGTTTATTAATAAGGCTCAGAAATTTTTTTCCTATATCTTCGGTTGTATTTAATTTTTCGGTCTTCACCGCATCCGCAAGCGCGGTTTCAGCGGCGGCCTTTTTGTCCGACGTAAGAGAATTGTACGCTGCCTCCCATGAGGTCTCAAAAACATCCTTATATGTATTCATAATCTTTCTTACATCGAGATAACTCTTTGAATTTTTAAGGCTTCGGCTCAGGACTTCAAATTCAAAACTCTTATTAAACTCTTCGCCGTTTGAATAGTCAGCTTTAACCGACCTCGCAATATCCTCTGCTATACTCCGGTCCGCATATTCAAATGCCTCGTATGCGGCGGTATTCTTATACCCGCCCTTTAAAACATCAAGAACTTCATCTTTATTTGTGCCTTTAAGTCCGAGAATATAATCTGGCGCTCCATCGCTGCTGAGTATGACTAAGTTTGCCGCTTCTTCATACGCCTTACGCACGCTGTCGTTGGTCATACTGATTTTATCCTTTGAAATCAAGGCCTTGCTGACCTCATTAACACTTACCTGTCCGACTATGTTTTTCCTCACGCCGAGAAGGCTTAAAATATCATCGTCAAACAGACGCACAAGCTCTTCCTCATTCTTCGCATTTCTCGCCTCAACGATGTCCTTGCATCTCTGCGATAAGGTATTCTCATCATAATATGTCATCGTTTTTTCAAGTGGAGCCTGTGCGCCGTAGTAGTTCACAAGAATCTTATACTTTGCACCCGCCTGCGGGTTTTTGAGTTGAATACCAGCCGAAAATGTTCCGTCCGTATTATCGGAATTGCCCTTCACAAGCCTTGTTTGTTTCATACAGTTGACTGAGTTTATTCCCTCCGATACATTAGCATTCGGATTCAGTACAACTATCGTGACCCATTCCTTATTGATACTGTACGGAATAGTTCCGTTCACCGTCAGGCTTCCGCCGCTTATATCGGTAACCGAATAATCGATTTTCGGCTCTGCCGCATATGCCGCACAGAATGTAAGGGCAAGAGCCAAAATTCCTGCTGTGAATATTTTCTTTATCATCAGAATTCCCCCTTAATTAGCGCCTAAAACCGATTCATCACCGAACGGAATCATTGTCCCTATATCGCTCCAGACAAATATCCTGACGCTTGTCTTTCCGGTGACAGTATCCAAGGCGACCTTACCTTCGATATTGACCTCCGTTCCGCCGCTTACATTAGCCTGAACCTCTTGTATTTTATCCATTCTGTCACCTTCATACACACAGGCAAACGCTTTAAGCGACTGCGTCTCGCATCCCATATTCTTCACGGGAATTTTAAAGCTGACCTCACCCCCGCCTTGAAGCGTGTCAGGCGTGAACTCTGCCGCTCCGCCGGTGAAAGTCCATTCGTGTCCGACGGCCGAATCGCTGTTTATAGTTATTTTTGAATATACCGCCGTACCGACAAGTTTAACATACGCTGCGTCATTCGGAAGGTTCACCGTAACGCGGCTTCCGCCGTCCGTTTTTTCTACCGTAGGCTCAGCTTTCAGCTCACTCTTTCTTTTGTTTATGTCAAGGGCTTCGATACTACCCTTCCACTCGCCATCGGTTTTAAACTCTATTGTCTTAAGAGCCTTTTGAGGAAGGGACTTGTATATAACCGCCGAATCGGCTTTCTCAGCAATAAGCTTATGGTTTTCGCTATCAAGCCTTACATCTTTAAACTCGTTTATGTTGTAAGTAGTCTCAAACCCTTCTTCATAACTTCCGTCGGGTACACAGCCCTTTAACATATCATATGTTTCAACCGTGACGTTACCGATTTTGTATTTCGTAACAGCGCTTTCACCTGTCTTAAAGATTTTAATAAACCGCACATTATTCTCCTCAGAGAAGTTTACTGTATAGGCGTTTCTGTCACTCCATAGCGCATCCTGTTCGCTTCCTCCGGGGCCGAGCTTTTTCCATCCAGGGTTTAGGCTTATGTAGTTAACACCGTCGCTTGAAACAAGCACATCCGCATTCTTTCCCCCGTCTCTTGTGTAATTCTCGATATACAACGATTTAAAGCTTCGGCCTTCCGCCGCCTTATATATAATGTACGCCTCTTTATCTGTTGTTTCAAACGACATCAGGGTCTTGTCATCAAACAGAGCTGCATTGTCCGGAGATATTTCACTATACGGCTTAAAGTTTTTACACTCATACATATAGGTCTTATTCTCAAGCTCATCCACAAGCTTATCCTCGTTTATAACCGGTTGCTCGCCGTCATTATTCGCTGTGACACCGATTTCATTCGTCCCCGTTAAGGGAACCGCCGAAAATTCAATATCATCAGAATTTATAACCAATAAATTCTCCTCCGCAGGTGTACTTACTGTCTGCTCTGCGCCGAGCGATACAGGTTCCTCTGCATACGCCGCACACATACCAAGCGCAACCAACCCGGATAAAATAACCGCTATTTCTCGTTTCAGCATATACCTTCCTCCTAATATTTCACATTTTCGATTTTTAAACCATCAAGCATATCCTTCAGCGGAACATATAACCGTCCGTCTCTTTCACCGACAACCGCGCCGGCTTCGATTTCAGAGCCGCTCGATGTATAAATTATATTGCTTCCTTCTTTTAAATACACGTCTCTGCCTTTATACGAAGCCGAAACAGAATCGTTTTCTGCGTCATATCTCACGCTTCCGCCGAGAAATTCCATAAACGCCTTAAGTGGCGTGGTTATAACCCCGTTTTCGGATTTTATTATGTTCAGCGTGGTTTTGTTTCCGTCCGCTTCAAGTGCCAGTCTCTCGCCGCCGGTCTGTTCATCACCTGTCTGTTCACCGTCTGACGGTTCGGTATTTTCAGGCACGTAATCATAAACCAGCTTTGCCGTTCCCCATTTATCGGATGAAATGTGTGTGTTATCGCTGTTGTCACAGAACTTTCTGATACTTCTTCTCTCTCCGCTTGCGTCTATGTGATCCGTTATCTGTGCGTCAAAGCCGAGTATATTACCTTCGGCATTTTTGACAAGCGTCATCGGAAAGGCAAATTCCATATTATAGCCGTCATCGGTCTTTATCATTGCCGCGTCAAAATAATCTTCCGCCGGAGACCCTCCGTGCTTACCTGACTTACCGCCATCTATTGTGTACCTGAGCTGATTTTCTCCCGTTCCATAGCCACCTCTCGAATTCTTTTCGCTTATATATACCTCAACATTATCCTTATAATATGAAGTCGGATTTTCGGCGTTGAGAATATCATCCTTGACCTCGGCATAAACATAAAAGTTATTTTCATCCCACATACATCTGACTATTCCGGTTGCGCCTTCGTCCTTTGACCCCTCGGTCTGACGGTCAATCGCCGCGGCCTCGGTTTTATTCCACATTTCGTCAAGCTTTCCGTCAATCTTCGGCGTTCCGTATGCCGCCTGTATCTCACGCTCTGTCCAGCCATTAGGATCTATCGTCTTTACAACATCATCCATACTCCAGCGCGGCTCTTTCTTTTCAAAATCGAAAAGTCTGAAAAACGCAGGGTACGGCTCATTATTATAATCGAAAAGCAGAGCGTTACCGCCTGAGTCCTGTGCTCTCCAGCTGGTATTATCCGTCACATTCCAGAATGTCACAAATTCAATTATGTCCGAATACTCGCGAAGCAAGTCGAAAATCGTCGCATATTTTTTTGCTTGAAGTTCTTCTCTTGCCGCACGGTCAAGCGTGGTTGTTTCATTTTTAAGGTCCGCCGCGACCGCCGCCGCACTCAAGCCCAAATCAAGCTCGGTTATAGCAACGGGAAGTCCTATCTCCTTTGCGTCAATGAGCATAGCCTCGATACTGTTTTCTCTGTCATGCTCGACATATATCGGCGTGTTATAACCCCAGTGCCCTTGCTCGCCCAAAATCAGGCTTTCTTTCGGAACACCCTTTGCGAGTATCCGCGGAATTATCCCCTTCCAGATTATATCTCTTTTATCCTTGTTAGCAAGCTCGTTATCAAGATAGAGCAGCTTTGCGTCGGGGTCGGCTTCATGTGCCCATTTAAAACAGTCGGCTATAAAGCTCTCAAACTTATCGCTGTCAAGACCGAAAACCTTAAATTCGTTCATATAAGGACGGTATACACCGCCGTCTATCAGCTCGTTTACGACATCATAATATTTGATTTTTCCCTTATAGTGTCCTACAACCGTCTTGATGTGTTTTTCATAGCGTTTTCTCAAAACCTCTTCCGTTACTTCTCCGCCGCCCGGCTGAACGAACACCCATTTCGGTGTGTTTATATAATAAAACAACGCGTGAAGTCTGACAGACATATTGTTTTCAAATCCGAAATCAAAAATTTTATCCGCCCATTGGAAGGTAAAGTTTCCCTCCTTACCCTGAAGTCCCTGAAAACGGCTCTGGTTCTCGGATGTAATGGTGTTGAACTGTGTTTTAAGAAGTTCGGGATATTTTTCTATATCAAATAACTCCGACGCGGCACCTATTTCAAAGTAATCCTTATATGCCTCCTTCAATGACGGAAGTGATGAATAGTCAAACTCTGATTTCTCGGTATTTTTTATTCTTGTTCCCGTGAAGTTCACATACGGCTGTTCTCTTATCTCTATTTTTGAAATGTACTGTTTGGAATCTGTTGTATTGGTATCAAAGACAATTTTTAAGAACTTATTATCCTTTAATACCTCGGGGTCGGTATAGATACGACCCTTTCCGTTTTGACTATGACGATGTTCTATATACTTATCTTTTGTGTAAGTCTTCCCGTCTTGTGAATAATAAAAGCTCATCTTTGCGCCGCTTTCCGCGTCGCCGTAAAGATAGACCGTGAAAGACCCTATGACAAACGGCGCTTCATAAACTATTTCGCTTCCCTCCGAAGCGGAAATTACGCTTAGTGCACTCTCATTCTTCCCATAAGCTTTTGGGTCCATATTGACAATTTGAAGTTCTTTTGAATAACTTTTCATTTTAGAAAAATCGTTTAAATCATCCGTTATTATTTTGTATTCCGAACGGGCGTCCGCCCCCTCGGCCGCAAAACAGCCGAGGGGCAAACACATAACCGTCATACAAAGAATCAAAAATGCAAATATAAATTTTGTTTTCAATAAATTTACCTCCCGATTCTCAATACTTTATTTTTTGCTATCAAGCTCGACCTGTCTTGCTTTGGCTTCCTTGTGATACTCTGACTTGATCTTATCAACCTTATCATAGCCGAGCGCATAGACATCGTCTATCATCTTCCTGTATTCGGATATAGCGGTATTCTCATCCTTTGCGGTCAGGAACTTCGCACGCGCCTTTTCTATAACCGTATTTGCCTGAGTCTGAATAACACCCTCATCTGAATTCGGGTCTATCGATCTCATAAGCGAAAGATACATATAATCGGTCGATGCCGACTCATTCGCAAGGGGTCTGTCCTCTCTGTCCTCAACAGTCTGTTCTACATTAGGCGCCGGAAGAACCTTGTCATACTGATAGTGGAACAGTCTGTATGAAAATATACCTGTCTCATTGGTAAAGTTTTCTTCTTTTGAACGCTTCGCGTGTTCATCTGTCTGCTGTATTGTATGATCGTCGATTCTGACCCAATCTCTTCCTTCCTTACCATAATCCATAAGACGATTGCCCTCGGGGCTCCACATATAACGCATAAACTTCAGGCATTCCTCCGGGTGCTTGCTTCCTCTCGGAATAAATGTTGTTGTCCAGCCCTTTCTCTGTACATCTGTCAGGCAGGTCTTTTGTCCATATGCGTTCATAGGTTCAATCGCCTTATATCTCACATTCGGATAAGATTTTTGAAGAGCCTTGTTTACGCTTGTCAGACCGTCGAACTTCCAAAGCACAACAAATGACAAGCCCTGAGACAAATCTTCCTCAACCTGATCCTGTTTCTTTACAAACGCTTCGGGGTCGGTAAGTCCTGCCTTGTTGAGCTTAACCATATACTTTAAAAATTCCTCATACTTCGGATCCTTCCAGTATTCGTAATAGTTGTCGTTTTCATCTATGTAGAAGTCGTGAATACCGAATGCCTTCTGTAAATATCCGGCAGACCAAAACTGAGGATAAAGACAGAGTGGTATAGTCTTTTTACCGTTGATTTCAGGATACTTCTCTTTGAACTTTACAAGTGCATTATAGAAACCGTCGGGCGTACTCATATCAGGCTCGCCGAGTTCTTCGTATATATCGCTTCTGACCAAAAATGTACAGGTGTTTAAATCGTTCTTTTCCTCAATCTGCCAGTCGGCTTTAAGCCACGAGGGCAAGCCATAAAGAACTCCGTCAATCGGCTGTGCACCGTATGTCCACACGCTGTCGGGAATCTCACTTTTCATCTCGGGACAATACTTGTTAATAAGCTCCTCAAGCGGATAAATCGCGTTATTTTTAACCATCTGGTCAATCTGTTGCTCGCTCGACTGAAAGGTCATCATATCGGGCATATCTCCCGTTGCCATCATAAGGTTTACCTTTTCAAGTCCCGAACCTGTCGGAATTGTTACATTAGGTTTAACTCCGGTCTTTTCAACCACCTCTTTAAGAACCTCGGCCGTATTCCATAAATCCGGAGACGAGTCCCACTGTGACATATTAATAAACCAATCAACCGTCACGCCGTCCGCCGCCTTCCACTTGTCGCCCGAATTTCCTTTACTGCTCTTTTTGCATGCGGTAAAGCCTGTCACCAAAAGAGTGCACGCAAGCGCTCCACATACTGCTCTTCCAACTTTCTTCATTTCATAATCCTCCTGTTTATTAAAATTTTAATTATTATTCCTTTACCGAACCTATAAGAACGCCCTTAACAAAATATTTCTGAAGGAAGGGGTAAATCAGTATGATAGGTCCTGTCGCTATAACCATCGTCGCATATCGGATAGACTCGGGAGTCACCTCAATCGTCTTGCCTCCGGTCACCTGAGACGCCACATCCTTGGCGTTCTGCGCCGCCTGACTCTGGTTAATAATCCTCATAAGTATCGTCTGAAGCGGCATCAGCTTATCGTTATTTATGTAAATAAAAGCATCAAACCATGAATTCCAATGGCCCACCCCGGTAAATAGTGCAATCGCCGCAAAGCACGACATTGAAAGCGGAACCATAATCTGAAAGAATATTCTATAGTCGCCGCAGCCGTCAATCTTTGCCGCTTCCTCAAGTGAATCCGGAATTCCATGATAAAACGACTTCATTATAAGCATATCCCACACGCTGATAAGGCCGGGTATAATGTAAACCCAAAAGGTATTTGTCAGGTGCAGAGTTCTCATCAGGATAAACGTCGGAATAAGTCCGCCGCTGAAAAACATCGGTATAGTACAGAAGATTGTGTACCACTTACGTCCGATAAGATTTTTCTTTGACATTCCATAAGCAAATATACCCGTGCATATCAAGTGTGAAAGTGTACCGATAACCGTTCTCGCAATTGTGATTCCGTATGATGCAAAAATCTGACTGTCACTTAAAACCTTTTTATAGTTGCTGATTGAAAATGACCTCGGCCAGAAGTATATTCCTCCGCGCATCGCGTCATACGGATCGTTAAGAGATATAACCAAAATGTTTATAAACGGATAAACAAACATTATCGTAAGCAAAATAAACAACAATGTATTGGCCACGTCAAATACGTTTTCTCCGAACGACCTTTTCATAAACGCTGGTCTTGAATCTTTTAAAGCTTTTGTTTTCAATGTTTTGTCCCCCTTACCACAAGCTGTTTTCCGTCACTCTTCTCGATATCCAGTTTGCCATCAGCATAAGTGTGATGTTTACCACCGATGTGAACAATCCGATAGCCGCAGCGAACGAATATCTTCCCTGACTCAGACCCATTGTATAGCTGTATGTACTCAGCGTCTCGCCAACATCGTATGTAATCGGGTTTCTGAGAAGGAATATATCGTCAAAGCCCGAACCGGTAAGCATACCACTTATAGCAAATATCATATAAATAACAACAACCGGCATAATACTCGGCAGAGTAACCGAAATCATTCTTCTGAATCTGCCTGCTCCGTCAATCGTTGCCGCTTCATATAGCGTCTGATCAACGCCGCTTATCGCCGCACAGTATATGATAGAACCCCAGCCTATTCCCTGCCAGCAATGCAGAATAACCAGAATCGGCCAGAAATACTTCGGGTCGCTCAGATAATTAACCGGTTCTTTTATAATATGAAGTCCCATAAGTATGTCGTTAAACAAACCGCCGTTTGCCGAACAGAACTTTGAGACCATACCTACCACTACAACTATCGAAACAAAGTGAGGCAGATACGATACGCTCTGCGCAAACTTTTTGAACCTGAGCGATAAAAGCTCGTTTAACAAAAGAGCAAAGATAATCGGTCCGGGAAATCCGAACAGGGTTTTCAGCATACTTATTCCTATAGTATTTTTAAACAACAGCCCTATGTTCGGCTCGTTAAAAAAAGTTTTAAAATGTTTTAGCCCAACCCAGGGGGTTCCCATAATCCCCGAATAGAAGTTATAGTCCTTAAAGGCAATTATTACACCGTACATAGGGATATAACTGAATATGAAAATAAAAATCAATCCCGGAATAACCATCGATTGAAGCGCCCATTGATGTTTAAACCTCTTTAACCCGTCCGTGAAGCCGCTTTTCTTCTTTTTCCTTGCATTAACATTGTCATTCACTTGTTCCACAACCTTTCAAGCCAAATTTTTCTCAATAATGATAAAGTGTTGTGTTTTAAAACAAGACCTCATCATTTTGATTCAGTTATAAATTTGCAGTATAATAAATATATTGCACAAATTTCAAGAACTTTATAAACTAATTATAGATAATTTTAAAACTTATTTCAATCTGAAATTTTGCACTATAATATGAATTTTTTTACCTCACCGTAAAATTTATAATTTTTTCAGCATTACCATTTTGTGGCCTCAATCCGACTTACAATCAATTCAGGAATATATTCGCCACTCCCGATCCGTTCAAGCCTTACTGCACCTGTCAAACAAAAAACCTGCAAGCCGCTTATATCAAGTGCTTGCAGGTTTTATATTATCGCACCTCACAGTTTTACTTCAAATTCAAACATTCAACCATTACTCTTTTATTCTTACAATTTTCAAAGAAAAGCGAAATATCAGATTCACAGGAGAATTTGATTTTCTTCTCTTCATTCGACAAGAGAGTAAAATATGCAGTATCACAAATTATAGAATAGTCATCACATTTCGGATATATGAAAAATGCACTTGGCTTTTTTGCAAAAGACCAAGTGCATCACCGCTGATTAATTCAACCAACTTCATTTCATGTTCATTCAACCATATCATGCTTTATTATCTCCATTTACTTTATATTGGAGATTACTCCCACTCACACAGTTGAACATACAACCTCACAAATATACTTAGCGAATGTATTTTTCAAATGCTTCTATCCATGCATTTTTTATAATGCAGTGCCCCGGAGCATTGGGATGTACCCCGTCATAGCTCCAGTATTCGACCGGCGCATATTTGAGCATTTCATCGAACTTTTCTTGCAAAGGAACAAAAACAGCATCATTCTCATCAGCAACTCTTTTGGCAATCTGTGCAAGCTTTTTAACGCCGCCGATATATGCATCGGGATTTTGCATTGCCGCGCTTCCCTTCATTTCAAATCGGTCGGAACTTTCAATAATTCTTTTATAACAACACCTCTCCTTCCTCCGCCGGTAAATATGTTTCCTCGTTATTTATAATCACCAAGAAAATCCGTATTTTTCTCAAAAATTTCATCACACATATTTTTAATTTCGTCAAGCGAACACACTGCTGAGCAAAGCGGATCCATATACACGGCGTGATACACCATTTCCTTACTCTTTTGCATAGCAGCTTCAACAACAAGACTTTCGATTCTTGCTGTTGTGTTGACCAAAATCGCAAGATGCTCGGGCAGAGGGCCTGCAATTGTGGTTTTCATACCCATCTTATCGGCAACAACAGGAACCTCAACGCACGCATCATAGGGCAGATTCGGAATCGAACCGTAGTTTAAAACATTTCCGTTAAAAATAAACGGTTTTCCGTCACCGATTCTTGCGTTAAATATATCGGCCGCATATTCAACACTCTTGCTCTTATCAAATTCCTTGTTCAGCCATTCATCATACTGTTTTTTTGTATTTGCCTTTCTATCTCGCCTGATTTCAAGAGAATATGCATACTTACCCGGATTGTCACCTGTCCCATGGGTGCAGTATTTCTCTATTAAGTCGGGTCTTTTCCTGAACCACGGATTATATTCCGAGTTGTGTCCGCTTGATTCCGTTACATAATAACCGAGTTTTAAGAACATTTCGTTGCGAACCTGTTCTTCATTTAAAATTTTTGGGTCCTCCATCAGTTTCCGAAGCTTTGGATATAAGTCCTCGCCGTTATGTTCAAGAACAGTATAAAATGCCTGATGATTTACACCCATACACTTATATGTAATCTCTTCGTAAGGAATCTCAAGCCAGCGGGAAATAAGATGTTTTATTGTTCCCTGAACGCTGTGGCACAAACCGGTAACCTCAATATTTGCGTGCTTCTGCATCGCACCGCAAAGCATCGACATAGGGTTCGTATAGTTTAAAAATACCGCATTTGGACAATATTTTTCAATGTCCCGACATATATCAAGCATAAGCGGAATATTGCGAAGTGCACGGAAGATTCCGGATACCGACCGCGTATCACCGACGTTTATGTTCACACCATATTTTTTTGGAATTTCTATCTCATAACGCCAAATATCAACATCCCCGTTAAAAACCGTACAAAGGACTCCGTCGGCTCCCTTGAGTGCCTCAGCTCTGTCCATTGTGGTTGTGACAATACACTTTGGTTTATTCATTTTTTCGATAATGGTTCTTACCACTTTAGCAATATTGGCAAGGTTATCGGCATTGATGTCCATAAGCGAAAATTCACATTCCTCAAAAGATGGAAATGTGAGCAGGTCACGAACACAGCTGCTGGTAAACTGCAGGCTTCCGGCTCCTATAAAAGCAAACTTTTTCATAATTACACAATCCTTTCAAATATATTGTCGCAAAGAAAAATTACTTTGCGAATTTATACTTAAATTATAAGCTGATTTGCCTTCAAGAACAATGGATAAAACGATTTATTTCATAGACAATTTTGCTATTGAAAATAAATTTTATATATGATATACTTATAGAAAATGTCTCAGGAGATAAAAAAATGTTTGAAAAGACCAAAGATTTTCACGATAAAACAAATTTTAAATCCACCAAATATTTGCACATTAACAGCTGCGGAAGGCAAACCCACAACGGAAACGGCTATCCTCTTTTGCGTTCCAGAGGAAGGGTTGACTATCATCTGTTGTACGTTACGCAAGGCGAATGTGTCTTGCTTGAAGGTGACAACGAAACCATTCTTACGCAAGGGGAAATCAAAATTTATAAACCCTACGAAAGACAGCATTATAGGTTCAATCCGCCGCTTGCTCAGAGCTATTGGCTTCACTTTGTCGGAATAGGTGCGGAAGAGACAATGAAAAGACTTAATCTATGGACAAAATCGATATACAATATAGGACTGAACGAAAATATCATTCGGCTATTTGATGATATTATACGCGAAACAACGTTAAAGGAACATTGTTACCAGTCTGTCTGCGAAGGAAAACTTCTTGAGCTGTTGGGGTATATTTCACGTATTGCAACCTCCGGATTCGGTATAAATTCATCTGATAAGTCCGGGCTTATTTACAGTGCAATCGAACAAATGAGAGAAGAGCCTTTAAAGAAAACCGATACTGCCAAAATGGCGGCTATGTTTGGCTTGAGCCGAGGAAGGTTTGAACATCTGTTCAAGGAGGTTACGGGTCTGCCGCCGCACAAATACCAAATGAAGATTCGACTCGATAAGTCGCGCTATCTTTTAAAAAATACACAATTGAATATTTCTGAAATAGCTTTTATGACGGGCTTTTCAGACCCGTTATATTTCAGCAGGATTTTCAAAAAGACTTTTGGTTGCCCTCCGACAAAATACAGAGAGAGCAAGGAAAGAATTTAACTATAACAAAAAGAAGGCCGGACACTGCCCTGCCGCTGCGTCCGCCCTTCTTTTGTTTGAAATTTTATTTCTCAGCATACTTAGGCTTTTTCATTAAGATGAGGACTTTTGCTATCGCAATCATCGGGTAAATCGTGTATGTAAATCAAAAACCGCCTATTTTAGGCGGTCTTTGATTTTGGTGGAGATATGGGGATTCGAACCCCAGACCTGTTACATGCGAAGCAACCGCTCTCCCAACTGAGCTATACCCCCTCTTTTCGTTATAACTATATTATATACCTAAATATGCGATTAGTCAAGAGTTTAAATAGAATTTATCTCAAAAAAAGGGAATGTCAAATCGACATTCCCTTTGAATTATCCTACATTTCGGCCATTTTTATCAATCGATTTGGTTTTTGAAGTTTCAGACTTTAAATCCGAAGTCTCATCTTTCTTTCGATTAATATTATATGTCAACTGAGGTTTTGCCTTTTTTTCAACACATTCACGCGTAACAACAACCTTTTCGATTGTCGGATCTGACGGAATACTATACATTATATCGAGCATAATGTCTTCAAGAATGGTTCTGAGACCTCTTGCACCGGTCTTGCGCTCTGCCGCAAGCTTAGCGATAGCTTTAATCGCATCAGGTTCAAACTCAAGCTCAACATTGTCCATAGCAAGAAGTGTTTGGTATTGTTTAACCGGAGCATTCTTAGGTTCGGTTAATATTGAGCAAAGTGCCTCTTCGTTAAGCGAATCAAGTGTCGTAACAACCGGAAGTCTTCCGATAAGTTCAGGGATTAAGCCGAACTTTAACAAATCGGTAGGTTCAAGCTGTTTTAAAATATCGCCGCGGTTTTTATCCTTCTTGCTTTCGACCTTTGCTCCGAAGCCGAGGGTCTTATTGTTGACACGGCTTTCTATAATCCTGTCGATACCTTCAAAGGCACCGCCGCAGATAAAGAGAATATTCGTCGTATCAATCTGAATAAATTCCTGCTGCGGATGCTTTCTTCCGCCGTTCGGCGGAACCGAGGCTATTGTTCCTTCAAGAATTTTAAGAAGTGTCTGCTGAACACCTTCGCCGCTGACATCACGGGTGATAGAAGGATTCTCGGACTTTCTTGAAATTTTGTCAACCTCATCTATATAGATAATTCCCTTCTCAGCAAGCTCTATATCATAATTTGCCGCCTGAATCAGCTTAAGCAATATATTCTCAACATCTTCGCCGACATAGCCCGCTTCGGTAAGCGAGGTAGCGTCAGCAATAACAAACGGAACATTAAGCATTCTCGCAAGAGTTTGTGCAAGAAAGGTTTTTCCGCATCCGGTCGGGCCAATCATCAGAATGTTACTTTTCTGAAGTTCAACCTCACCCGCGGCAGCGGAATTTGAAAAAATTCGTTTATAGTGGTTGTAAATCGCAACACAAAGAGCCTTTTTTGCGGTTTCCTGACCGATTATATATTCATCGAGAAATGCGTGAATTTCAGCCGGTTTGGGAATATTTTTCAAAGCCTCTTCATCGTATTCATTCAAATCCTCTTTAAATATTTCAACGCAGAGGTCAACACATTCGTTACAGATATATGCGTTCGGCCCCTCGATAAGCTTTTTTACCTGGCTCTCTGTCTTGCCGCAGAACGAACATCTGCATACCTTGTTTTCATCAATTTTATTAGGCATAGATTACTCCTATCTATTGGTTACGATTTTGTCAATAAGACCGTATTTAACAGCAGCCTCGGCATCCATAAAGTTATCTCTCTCGGTATCTGCCTTGATGACATCAAGAGGCTGACCTGTGTTCTTGCTTAAAATAGTATTTAAGTTTTCTTTTATTTTAAGCATTCTCTCAACATGAATTTGCATATCGGTTGTCTGGCCCTGGGTCCCGCCTAAAGGCTGGTGAATCATAATCTCACTGTTGGGCAGTGCAAAGCGCTTACCCTTTGCACCGGAGCAAAGTAAAAACGCGCCCATGGATGCCGCCATTCCGACACAAATTGTGGAAACATCAGCCTTTGTATACTGCATTGTATCATAAATCGCCATACCCGCAGTAACAGAGCCGCCCGGGCTGTTGATATAAAGATTAATATCCTTATCGGGGTCCTCACTGTCAAGGAAGAGAAGCTGAGCAACAACAAGGCTTGCCGTCGCATCATTTACTTCATCCGAAAGGAATATAATCCTGTCTTTTAAAAGACGCGAAAAAATGTCATAGGAACGTTCGCCATGACCTGTCTGTTCAATTACATAAGGAACCAAACTGTTTCTGAAATTATAGTTATCCATAAATATTCATTGCCTTTCCGCCCAATTATAAAACCGGTTGATACCTCGGGCAAATATCAACAAAGGCTGACTTGGATAATATATCCAAGTCAACCCGTAAATATACAACTTTTGTACAGCTTATTTAAAATCTGCGTTGTCTACCAGGAACTTAATGGTATTACGAGTTTTAATTCTCTCTTTTACGTCATCTTCCGAAACGTATTTTTTAATATCTTCAACCTTCATACCGTTCTGCTCTGCCATCTCGTCATATTCCTTGCTGACTTCCTTATCGGAAGCATCGATATTTTCCGCTTCACAAATCTTTTCAAGAACAAGTGATGTCTTAACGTTCTTTTCAGCGTCAGCTTTAAACTGCTCTTTCAAAGAATCAAGCGTCATTCCGGTGTATTTCATATACTGTTCAAGATTCAATCCCTGATAACGCATCTGCATATCAAAGTCTCTTATCATCTTGTCAATCTGGCTGTTAATCATTGCCTCGGGAATATCAATTTCTGTTGCATCGCATACAGCCTTGATAACATTTTCCTCTGTTTCGTGAGCAGCCTTTTCCTTGCCGGCCGCCGAAAGCTTTTCTTTAACATCCTTTTTAAGTTCTTCAAGTGTGTCAAATTCGCTGACATCCTTTGCAAACTCATCATCAAGTTCAGGAAGTTCTTTAACCTTAATAGAGTTAATCTTAACCTTGAACTCAGCGTCCTTACCTTTCAGCTCTTCTGCATGATATTCTTCGGGGAAGGTAACCTTTACATCAACCTCATCGCCTATGTTCTTTCCTATAAGCTGATCCTCAAAGCCGGGAATAAACTGACCCGAACCGATTGTGAGATCATAGTTTTCGCCCTTGCCGCCTTTAAAAGCAACACCGTCACAAAAGCCTTCAAAATCGATGTTTGCAATGTCGTCCTTCTGAACAGGTCTGTCCTCAACGGAAACCATTCTCGAATTTCTTTCACGCATTTTTTCGATTTCGGCATCAATGTCCTTCTTAAGGGTGCGGTGAGAAACCTTCGACGCCTTAATGCCCTTATACTGTCCAAGCTCAAATTCAGGCTTAACGGTAACCTTAGCGGTAAATGTAATGCCGTTATCCTTGCTTATTTCACCCTTTATATCAATTTCGGGCTGATCAACCGGGAAGATGTTATTTTCCTCGATTGCTTTATCATATGCATCAGGAAGAACAATGTTTATCGCATCTTCATAAAAAATCTCAGGCCCATAGTATTTTTCAATTATTTTTCTCGGAGCTTTACCCTTGCGAAAGCCCTGAATGTTGATTTTACCAACATTCTTTCTGTAAGCCTTTTCTATACCCTTTTCAAATTCATCCGCCGAAACAGCAAATTCAAAGCTTACAACATTTTTGTCAACTTTTTCTACTGTACTCATCTACAACATTCCTCTCTGCTAAATATACCTTCAATATTATAACACAAATAATAAAAAAAGCAAGTGTTTTTAGAAAATTTCTTATTTTTTTCTTGTATTTAGCCTGTTTCTTTTTAAATATCTTTATTTTTCTAAGGTTTTAGCCGTATTTGCCTAAAACGCAAATAATTTTAAAAAATCTGTTTACTAATCAGCTGTGTTATGGTATAATATTCTATTGAAAACTCAGATAGTTCTCTTTTTAAGGAGTGGTTTGCTTGATATTTAAAGAATTAAAAAAATATTTGGGGTTGTTCATACTTGCCGTTGCTGTCATCATAGTATATAAAACCTTTGACAACTTCGGAATCATTCTCGACTTTTTCGCAAAGATACTGCACTTGCTTACTCCGTTTTTTATCGGTGCCGCAATCGCGTTCATTTTAAGAATACCCTGCCGTCAGCTTGAACTAATGCTTCGGAAAACAAAAATCGGAATAATCCGAAAATCCCGCCGCGGCATATCTATTTTTCTGACATACTTTATAGTTATTGCTACGATTGCACTCATCATCATCGCTATTATTCCTCAGCTTGGCGAAAGCGTGACGCAATTTGTTGAACAGCTTCCGTATATGATGACCGCTCTTAGCGACTGGATAAGCTCTCTTGATATTTACGGTCTTGATTTAACCCGTATTCAGGAATTTTTCAGCAAGAATATTCTCTCTATCGAGAAACTCGCCGGTATGCTGGATCTTGAGAACATCGACAAGTACGCCCAAAGCGTGAAAAGCGCAGGCTCGGTTATAGTAAACATCTTCCTCGGCATAATTATCTCTATCTATATGCTGCTTGAACGGAGGAATATTCGCCATGCGTTTTCTGTTTTCGCCAGAGCGTACATTCCGCATAAGCATATGCGGAACATCGTTCATTATTGTAATATGATATCAAGCTTTACAAATAAATATATCGGCTGCCAGCTTTTGGACGCGTGCATTGTGTTTTTTCTTTGTCTCATTGTGCTCAGTATAATGCGTGCTCCGTATGCCGGTGTTATCGCTCTTATGGTCGGAAGTTTCAACCTTATTCCGTACTTCGGCGCAATCATAGCGGTTTTCATTTCAGCTCTCATCACACTTGTGACAAGCGGCTTTATGAACGCGGTAATCCTCGTTGCCGTTCTAATAGTTCTTCAACAACTTGACGCAAATATTATTCAGCCGCGGCTTGTTGCGAACTCACTTTCGATTAAACCGCTTTATGTAATATTGGGCGTTATCCTGGGCGGCGGTCTGTTCGGAATTATCGGAATGTTCCTCGGTGTGCCTATGGTTGCGCTTGGTAAGAACATTATTGATGATATAATCACAAAAAAGACCGGTAGGCTTAAAACAAAAGAAAAGCCTGCGGCGGTCAAAAGCCCGAACGAATAGGCTTTAAAACATTCGGGAATCATACAATTATTATTTATAAAACAGAAATCAGTTTAAGGAGATGTTAATATTGAATACAAAAAGGCTTCGGGACGGAATCGACCTTCATATAATAGATGCCCCGAAATTTAAAACTAACTTAATGAGCGTATATTTTAATATTCCGCTCAGGCGTGAAACGGTTACAAAGGCGGCTCTTCTTCCATCGGTATTAAAACGCGGCTGTGCCAAATATCCGACAATGAAGGATATGTCGCGCCGCCTTGATGATCTTTACAGTGCTTCTGTCAGCGCCGGAGTCAGAATGAAAGGCGACGGTGAGGTCTTATTTTTCACCGCGGAATATATTTCCGATAAATTTATCGGCGAAAAGCTCAGCGCGCAGATAGCGGAATTTCTTCACGACTTCATTTTTTCTCCGTTGACAGAAAACGGCGGCTTTAACAAAGAATACACAGCCGGCGAGAAGGTCAATCTGAAAAACGCAATCTTAGGTCTTGTGAACGACAAAAAAGCTTATACCGAGTTCAAATGCCGTGAGGCAATGTTCGGTAAGGAAGGCTATGGTATGTTTGAAGCCGGCTATGCCGAGGACCTCGACGGTATAACGCCGATAAATTTATATGAATTCTATAAGGATGTTTTAAATAAGTCAAAAATCGACATATTTATAAGCGGAACAGTTGATGACGAAACCGTAGGGGATGTTGAAAGGATACTCGGCTCGGCGTTTGAGGACAGAGATGCAAACTATATCGGCACTACTGTTGCTGAATCCGAGGGAACAGAACTTAAGACCGTTTCAGAGGAAGCGGACGTTGTTCAGAGCAAGCTTTGTATGGGAATGCGCTGTGGTATTCAGCCGGTCGGCGACGAGTTTTACGCAATCACACTTGCAAGCTGTATATTCGGCGGAAGTCCTTTTTCAAAGCTTTTCGCAAACGTACGCGAAAAGCTTAGTCTTGCTTATTATGCAGTCGCCCGATATTCGCGGTTTAAGAGCGTAATGATGATAAGCTCGGGCATACAAACCGAAAATTATCAGGCGGCATATGACGAGATAATGCTTCAGTTTAAAAAGATGCAAGACGGAGAAATCGATGACTTTGAAATAGAATCGGCAAAAAAATATCTTGCTAACGCATATCATTCATTATCCGACAGTCTCCGCGGAATGGAAGATTATTATTTAAGCCAGTGCATAATGGGAGAGCAGCAAAGCATTGACGAGCTTCTTTCCGGCGTTCTCGCCGTTGACAAAAAACGAATCACAGATGTAATGAAAAAGGTCAGGTTTGACACAGTATATTTCTTAAAGGGCAAGTCAGCCGGGGAGGTAGAATAATGGATATTCAAAAAATCACTAACTCAGAGCTTGGAGAGGAAATGCAGTTTGCGATTCACGAAAGCGGTCTACGTGTTTACGTCTTTCCCAAAAAAGGCTTTTCCAAATACTATGCAATCTACGGAACGGAATACGGCTCGCTGAACCGAACCTTCACCGTTCCGGGCGAAAACAATGAAATAACCGTTCCCGACGGTATCGCTCACTATCTTGAACATAAAATGTTTGAAGAAGAGGACGGCAGTGATGCTTTTGAAAAGTTTGCCGTTACCGGTGCGTCGAGTAACGCCTATACCTCTTTCGACATTACCGCGTATCTGTTTTCGTGCACTGACAGATTCTACGAAAACCTTGACATCCTGCTTGAATTCGTCAATCATCCGCATTTTACCGCTGAGAACGTTGCTAAAGAGCAGGGAATAATCGGTCAGGAAATCAAGATGTATGACGATGACCCCGAATGGTGTGTTTTCTTTAATTCGCTCAAGGCAATGTTTCATAACAATCCGGTCAAGATTGATATTGCCGGAACGGTTGAAAGCATTTCGCATATCACGCCCGAGATACTTTATAAATGCTATAACACGTTTTATAATCCGGCGAATATGCTTCTCGTCCTCGTGGGTGACATTGATATGAACGAAGCGATGAAATATGTTGACAAGCATATCTCGGCTGACAGGAATCTGGGAAGGGTCAAGTGTACAGAGGTATCCGAACCGCGGGAGAGAGTTAAAGAATATATTGAACAGAAGCTATCTGTTTCACAGCCTATGTTCCGTGTTGCATTTAAGGATAATCAACCGTATATGACAGGTGACGCTCTCTTAAAAAAGGAAATAGAAACCGAGATAATACTGGAGGCCGTATTCGGCAGAAGCAGCGACTTTTATCTTGACCTATATGAACGCGGACTTATCGACTCAACCTTCGGGACAGAAACCGACATTGAACACGAATACGGATTTTCACTTATCGGCGGTGAATCATCGAATCCCGATAAGGTTTATGCCGAGATTAAGAATGTGCTTGACAAGTGCATGGCGGACGGAATAGATTCGGCGGCGATTGACCGGGCGAAAAAGGTTCTGATTTCACGCGATATAAGCCTGTTTAACAATATCGAGAATATGGGAAACACATTTATACGCCAGCTTAAAAACAATCAGAACCCTCTCGGCTATAAAAAGGTCGTTGAAAGTGTAACATATGATGACATATCAAGGCGTCTGAGTAACCACTTTGACACATCAAACTGTGTTCTTTCGGTTGTAAGGCCCGTATGATTGGAGTAAGCTTATGATTAACGTTATTACTTTTCCGAGGCTCGGTTTATCTTTTACGATAAACCGGGCTGCTATAACAATAGGTAACTTTTCGATATATTGGTACGGATTGTTAATCACTTTCGGAATGTTTCTTGCTATTCTTTATGGCATCCGCGAATCAAAGAAGTCCGGAATCAGTTCGGATGACTTTTTTAATATGCTCATTATCGCCATTCCCGTTTCGATAATATGCGCGAGGGCATACTATGTGATATTCAGCTGGGATATGTACAAGAACAACATTTCGGAGATATTCGACATACGGGGCGGCGGTCTCGCCATTTATGGCGGAGTTATCGGGGCGGCTCTTACCGTTATAATATACTGCCGCACAAAAAAGCTCAATCTGGGAGCGATTCTCGATATGCTTGCTGTCGGCCTTCTTATAGGTCAGGCAATAGGCCGCTGGGGAAACTTTGTCAACGGTGAGGCATTCGGTGCGGTCACATCCCTTCCGTGGGGAATGACAGTTCAGACAAACGGCAAGTTAATAGCCGAGAACGTTCACCCGACTTTTTTCTATGAATCGGTATGGAACTTTATCGGGATAGGTGTCCTCTTGTTGTATAAGAAACACAAAAAATTCAGCGGCGAGCTGTTTTGTGCTTATATGGTTTGGTACGGAGCGGGAAGGACAATGATTGAGGGGCTTCGTGCGGATTCATTATATTGGGGTCCGATACGCATTTCACAGCTTTTGGCCGCTATGACCGTGATTGTCGGCGCTTCATTTATTATATGTCTCAGAAAAAGAAAATCACACACTTGATTTAATACCGTTTATCGGGAAAACCTCCGGAATTTTTCTGGTTGTCAAACAGTATCAAAAAAAGATAGAAAAAAATGAACTTTTTTCAAAAAAACACTTGCTTTTTGAATTAAATAGTGATACAATATAAAGTACTGATGTGAAAATCAAGTCTATTATTTGGAGGTGAAATTATGCCTAACATTAAGTCAGCTAAAAAGAGAGTTAAAGTTATCAAGACAAAAACTCTTCAGAACCAGATGGTTAAATCTCAGCTCAAAACAGCTATAAAGAAGTTTGAAGCTTCTCTTAAAGACGGAAAGGCAGCTGCCTCTGAAGCTTATAACTTTGTTGTAAAGAAAACCGATCAGGCTGTAGCTAAGGGTATTATCCACAAAAATACTGCCGCTCGCAGAAAGAGTCAGTATACCGCAATGCTCAATAAGCTTGCGTAACGTAAATTTTTTTACACAACCTAAGATTATGAAAAATTCTATACACAAAAAACACGGCTGAACAGCCGTGTTTTTTGGTTGCTAAACTGTCGAAAAAGTTATATTCAGCAAGATATTGTTTTGAATGAATTCTCATTTTTTTAGAAACCCTGTATTGTATTGCCGTGTCCGTTACAGTAATGTAGCAATATATTGTTGAAAACAGTGTGAAAAGACGAAAAATTTCATTTCCTTGCCGCCGCGGTTGGCAGGGTGGAATCCGGGGACGGCGTTTTTTTTTAAATGAAATTTTTCGTTTATCAGACTTCGTCGACGCGCTTAGGCACGGCTGAACAGCCGTGTTTTTTGGTTGCATATTTATTTGTATCTGTCAACGTCCGCGAGGGTTATCCCTTCGTGCATCGAAATATTTATTCCGTTTGCAATAACCGATGCTATATCGCCGATAATACTGTCTACATCCTTAGGTGCAACTATCATACTTCCGAGTTCCTCGCCGATTTCCGAACGAATCCAGTCACGTCTGTTCGCCTCGTCTCTCGGAATATTTATATCATTCCTTTTATTCATCACAATATCCATACCTGCCGCGGCAATAGTAGCGGCATCAACAACCGTCGGTACGCCTATGGCGATAACAGGACGTCCGAGCGTTTCAGCGTTAATCGTTTTTCGTTTGTTTCCGACCCCGCCGCCGGGGGTGATTCCCGTATCGGTCAGCTGAACCGTGGTGTTTATTCTCTCAACGCTTCCCGAACATAGAGCATCAATCACAATAACAAGCTTCGGATTAATCTCGTGTGCAAGGCTTCTCACAATTTCCTCGGTTTCCATACCGGTTGTTCCCAAAACCCCCGGCGCAATAGCACAAAGCGGTCTTATTCCTTCGTCAATCTCATCGGGAATATATTTTTTAAGATGCCGTGTTATCATAAGAGAATCAATAACCCGCGGCCCGAGTGCGTCTGCGGTAATCCGGTCGTTTCCAAGTCCGACAACCAAAACGGTATCATCTTGATCATCAAGCATTTCATCCGTTATACTTTTAAGCTCACAGGCACAGGCCTTGCACATTTCTTCATATATCTCCTGCTGGCCGTAAAACCTTGCCGGCATCTCAATCGTAATATAACTTCCCATTGGCTTTCCGAGCTCTCTTGCTCCGTTTTCGTTATCAACCTTGATTCGGGTTATTTTAATATAATTGTTGTGTTCGGTCTCTTCAACCTTAACTCCGTTTATCGAAAAATCCGACGCCTTTCCCATCGCAAGCATCTCATGAGCTTCTATAGCGAGGTCACATCTTGAAGTATTTGTATCAGCCATTCTTTACCTCCTGTTATAATATATTTGTAAGTCAAACATATCGCTTTACTCCGTCTTAAAGTCAATTTTCAAATGCTATTTTGGGTCATTTTATTTCAAACAGCTTTTGGCCTATGTCAACCATATTTCCGGCAAGAACCTTTACTCTTTTTTTATCCGAAACGCCCGCCGCGATAATAGGCGTTGTCAGCTTATATCCCGCTTCCTTTATTTTATCAATGTCAAATTTCATAAGAAGGTCGCCTGCCGAAACCTTGTCACCTTCTTTCACGCAATATTCAAAGAACCTTCCGTTAAGCTTTACCGTATCTATACCTACGTGGATGAGAATGTCACCGCCGTTCTTGCCGGTGATACCTATTGTATGAGCCGTTTTAACGGTATTAGATACCACTCCGTCAACAGGAGAGTGAACCTCGCCTATATTTGGCTCTATCGCTGTTCCAAAGCCGAGTATGCCGCTTGAGAACGCATCATCCTCCACCTTTTCGAGCGGAACAATGTCACCTCGCATAGGTGACATAATTGTTATACTTCCGGTTGCCTTATGCTGTTTTGTATCTTCGACCGTTTTAATCTCAATATCAGCCGGATTTCCCTCAAGATAATCCTCAAGCTCTGACTTTATAACCGTCACTTTAGGTCCGAACACTATCTGAACGCCATTACCTTTTTGAATCACTCCCGATGAACCGCTCTGACGCAATATAGATTCGGTTACCTTTTCGCTGTCATTGACCGTTATACGAAGTCTTGTCGCACAGCAGTCAATATCCCGAATGTTTCCGCTTCCGCCAAGGCCCTTTACTATAAGTGCGCTGACTGTTCCGTTTTCCGTTGCCGTTCCTCCGCTTTCCTTGCGGGCATTAACATCTGCACGGGTATAGAGCTTTGTTTCCTCATCATCGGCTTCACGTCCCGGGGTGACATAATTAAACCGTCTTATCATATATCCGAACACGAAGAAATATATAAAGAAGTATACTATACCCACAAACACAATATAAATCCAATGTGTTTTGGCTTCGCCCTGTAAAATTCCGAACAGGAACAGGTCAATAAGTCCGCCCGAGAAGGTCATTCCTACGCCGACCTTAAAGATATGCATAAGCATAAACGAAAGTCCGGCTAAGACACAGTGAACCCCATACATAAGCGGTGCAACAAAAATGAATGTAAACTCAAGCGGTTCGGTTATACCCGTCAGCATTGAAGTCAACGCCGCCGAAAGCAAAAGTCCGCCCGCCGCCTTACGCTTTTGAGGTTTGGCACATTGATACATCGCAAAGGCGGCACCCGGCAGGCCGAATATCATAAACGGGAACTTTCCCGCCATAAACCTTGTGGCCGATACGCTGAATTCAGTAGTATTTTTAGAAGCAAGCTCAGCAAAAAAGATATTTTGAGCGCCCTGAACCACATTTCCGTCTATCACCGCCGTACCTCCGACTGCCGTCTGCCAGAAAGGCATATAAAACACATGATGAAGGCCAAACGGAATCAGTGCACGTTCTATAATACCGTATATCCATGTTCCCGCATATCCGGATGACAGAACCACCCCGCCGAGCATTGAAATCCAGCCTTGAATAACGGGCCAGACATAAAACATAATGATTCCGACAAGAACATATACCACGGCCGAAATAATCGGAACAAAACGCGTTCCGCCAAAGAATGCAATCAGCTGAGGAAGTTGAATCTTATAGAACCTGTTATGAAGTGCGGCAACGCCCAAGCCTACTATAATTCCGCCGAAAACACCCATTTGAAGCGTTGTTATGCCGAGAACATCGGCTGTTGTGTTTTCAAGAAGGTTTTCAACGCCGCCGGTGTTTTCAATCATTGCCTCTATCGTCTTGTTCATCACAAGAAATGCAACAGCACCCGACAGCGCCGCAACCTCCTTCTCACGCTTCGCCATACCTATTGCCACACCCATAGCGAAAAGCAGAGCAAGGTTATCAAATATAACCGTTCCGGCCTTGCTCATTACGTTAAGAAGAGAATATAAAAAGTTACCCTGATGTATTATTCCTGTAAGGTTGTATGCTTCAAGCATAGTTTCGTTTGTGAACGAGCTTCCTATACCGAGAAGAAGCCCTGCAATGGGAAGTATCGCAATAGGCAGCATAAACGACCTGCCCACCCTCTGCAGAACGCCAAATATCTTATCCTTCATTGTCTGAATCTCCTTGTAAAATATAATTTATTCTTATTTTGTCATATCAGACAATAAAAATACAGACTGATAAAAATTTTATCAGTCTGTATAAAATTTCAAACCGCTTCTTTGCGATGACGATACTTTTCACGTGTTGCAAAGCCGCCGCGAATATGACGTTCCTGCTTGTTTTCGGTTAGGATTGCCCTCACGTCCTCAGCAAGGCTCCTGTTGATTTCAAGCAAACGCTCTGTTATATCCTTATGTACGGTGGATTTAGAAATTCCGAATTTCTTCGCCGCATCTCTCACAGTACACCTGTTTTTTATTATGTAATTCGCAAGTTCAACTGTCCTTTCTTCAATATAACATCTCACATACAATGCCTCCCATTTCGCAATCAAATTGCGGTCTTTGGTTCATTATATGCAATTTTAATGATATATAGTACAGTATCCCCCTTGCTTTGAATCCCGGTCCATGTTTCGTTCTTACGTTCACATATTTCTCAACAAGCTGCTCAAAATGCCGGGATATTTATATTATTTCTGAAATTGATAAGGTTTAGTCGTTTCACGGTTTCTGTATTCATGCTTTTCATAATAGCCGATTAAACTTCCATCTCCATCGCGAAGCGCAACCATATATACATCTTTGTTTTCTTTTTCATTATAATATGTGTATATAATGTTATTGTCCTTGCTTTCCCGAAACCACGCCAAAACCTTTTCAATCATTTCGTTGGATTTCGCATTATGACAATCCTTAAGGCTTTTGCCGGTTAAGTCATGATGATAGCGCTTTATAGCAGACGGATTCATATACACAATGGTCGAATTCATATCACAAACGACAATAGCTGTATCATCCTGGTCAATAATACTTTTAAACAATAATTTTAACATTTCATCTTTTAGCATATTATTATAAATCCTCCATAATACATCTTATCAAACCATGAACCTTACAAAATATTCGGCATTGATATATTTGCTTCTTAATCACAACCTAAACATATGGTTAAGTGGTCCCGCGCCCTTACCTAAGTCAAGCATCGCCGCAAGAACCCCGGTAAGATACTCCTTTGCACAAGCTATGCTTTCATCAAGGCTCTTGCCGGCGGCAAGGTTACAGGCAATGGCCGACGAAAGCGTACAGCCTGTTCCGTGGGTATTTGGATTGTTTATTTTCTTCGCCCTAAACCATTTGTAAGAGCCGTCTTTATAAAGCAGGTCAACCGCATCATTCACAAGATGACCGCCCTTGACCAAAATCGCACCGCTATACTTTTCAGCAATAATTTCAGCCGCCGAAACCATACCATCCTCATCTTTTATCGAAATTCCGCTTAAAACTTCTGCTTCGGGAATGTTCGGCGTAATCACCGTTCCGAGCGGAAGAAGCACCTCTCGCAGAGTTTTCTGTGCCTCCTCCGAAATAAGCCTGCACCCGCTTGTGGAAACCATAACCGGGTCAACCACTATATTCTTTGCATCGTATTCTTTAAGCTTTTGAGCAATAACCCTGATGATTTCGCTGTTTGAAACCATTCCTATCTTTACCGCATCGGGAAAGATGTCGCTAAACACCGCATCAAGCTGTGCCGCAACAAATTCGGGCGTTGCTTCCATAATATCAAATACTCCGGTTGTGTTCTGTGCCGTCAGTGCGGTAATCACACTTTCGGCATACATTTTATGTGCGGTTATCGTCTTTATGTCCGCCTGGATTCCCGCTCCGCCGCTCGAGTCCGACCCGGCAATCGTCAATACCTTTTTCATTTTGTTAAAACCTCCGCTTCATAAAAATTCATAAAATACCAATCTGAAATGCTCTTTAATCCGTCCTGTTCGTTTTCAGTGGAATCATACATCGCTGCGACTTTAAATCCCGCCCTTTTTGCGGTTTTTGCCGCATTATAAGAATCCTCAAAAACAACCGTATCCTCTCTGTTTGTGCCGAGATATAAAAGTGCATTTTCATAAATTTCGGGCGAACTTTTGTTTGCTCCGACTTCGGCACAGGTGAAAATCCGGTCAAAGTATGAAGAAATTCCGTTTCGTTCCAAGGCGGCTCTGATAAGCCGTTCATCCGTTGCGGTGGCAATACACATACGTGTGCCGATTTTCTTCAGCATAAACAAAAATTCTTTCACTCCGGACTTAGCCAAAACGTCGTTCTTGTATCTTCCTGCGATTAACCGATTTACACCGTCGATAATTTCGCCGACCGAAAGCCTCACCCCGTACTCATCGCGATAAAATTCGGCCGAATCCTGCATACTCATATTCTTAAATCTTTCGGTTAAGTTTTCTCTCGGTTCAAACCCGATAGAGCACAGGTATTCCTCCGCCGCTCCGTCCCACACAGACATCGAATCAAAAAGAGTTCCGTCGGCATCAAAGACAGCGCCTTTCACCTTCACAAAACCACCTCGCGGGTCAGCTTCTTTAAAATTTCACATTCCCTTTCGATGTCCTCCGCGCCGAATATGGCAGAGACAAGCGCAACACCGTCGATACCGCTTCCCGAAAGCTCTTTTATATTTTCCGCACAGATTCCGCCGATTGCAACAACCGGAATCGAGACCGATGCGCATATTTCTTTAAGCGTTTCATACGAAACGCTTAAAGCGTCAGACTTTGTTGATGTCGGAAAGACCGCACCCACACCGAGGTAATCGGCCCCTGCCTCTTCCGCCTTGACCGCCTGTTCCGGTGTCTGAGCCGAAACGCCCAAAATCATATCTTCCCCGATGATTTGTCTAACCTTTTCCGCCGCCATATCGTTTTGGCCGATATGAACACCGTCAGCACCGCATTTAACCGCAACATCAACATCATCGTTTATTATAAAAGGAATATCATTCGCCCTGCACAACGGTTTAATTTTCTCGGCTTCCTTTAAAAATTCAGCCTCGCTCAACTCCTTCTCGCGAAGCTGAAGCATAGTGATTCCGCCCTTTATGGCGGAATTGACCTGTTCATAAAGCGTCTGTTTTTTTTCAAAAGCACGGTCGGTCACAGCATAGAGAAGCATAGAGCTTTTATCGAATCTCATACCTTGCACCTCTTTCAAGCTCATCAGCTCTAAGATTGAAAACCGCATCAATTATATAATTTCGATACGATGAATTTCCGTCTGATGCGGTCATTCTGTCGATTGCCTTCTCACCGCATAAGCCCATCGTACATACAGCGGCTGCCGCGGCATCCAAAACATTGTCGTCATTCGCCGCTATAAACGCCGTCATAAGTGCCGAAAGCATACACCCCGTTCCTGTCACGCTGCTCATCAGCTTGTTTCCGTTGTATATTAAAAAAGATTTTTCGCCATCGGTGACTATGTCGGTCTTTCCTGTTATCACGATAACTGCCCCCGTGTTTTTGGCAAACTCCACGGCAAGTTCAAGCGTTTTGTCAATCGTGTTATTATTTATAGCGTCCTCCTCCGCGGCATCAACACCCTTTGTTGCACCGCCGCCGCAGGCAAGCGTCTTTATCTCTGAAACATTTCCTCTTATAACCGAGAATTTCACCTTTTCGATAAGCTCCTTCGCGGTATTTGTGCGAAGTGTTGACGCACCGGCACCGACCGGGTCAAGAAGAACCGGTATGTTTATATCGTTTGCCCTTTCGCCCGATATAAACATCGACTTAATTGTTCTTTCGTTAAGCGTTCCTATATTGATGTTAAGTCCCGAGCATATCGAGGTTATCTCGGCCGCCTCGGAAGGCTCGTCCGCCATAATCGGCGATGCCTTTGCGGCAAGCAGAATATTCGCACAATCATTCACCGTTACATAATTCGTTATGTTATGTATAAGCGGTGATTTTTTTACTATGTTCTCAAACACTTCTTTAAACATTTTTACTCCTCCAAACTTTATTTGCGATTAAGCATATTATCCCTGTTATCAGCATAACAGGAAATGTATTTCCCAAAATAATGTCAAAGTTCATTGAAATTCTGTAAAGCACAAAGCCGACTGCCCATACCACAAGATTAATTATATTTACGCCTTTGTCAGAGCTGTCATTTTTAAATATGAACCAGTCTACAATCTGTACAGCAATCATCGGTGCAAATACCGAACCGATAAAATACAAAAAGCTCTCAAAATAATTTGTCTGAGTGAATATAGCGAGAAGTGTGCCTATAACACAAACTATAACGGCCGCCGCCTGTTGATTAATCTTACTTGACAGGCTTCCGCTGCTTATTCCGGCCGAATAAACGTCAAGGAATGTAGTGGTAACGGTTGAAAAAATAACAATAATAAGCCCCGCTATACCGAGTCCCGCCTTGACCATAATAACCGCTATGTCGGTCTCGTTGGTAAAGAGCGCCATTCCCATACCTATTACATACATCCAACAGCTAATGATAAAGTACACAACCGAGCTGACAACCGATGCCTTAACCGGCTTCTCGGCCTCTTTTGTATAATCCGATATAAGCGGAAGCCACGAAAGCGGCATTGCCACAGCCATTTCAACCGCCGCACCGAAGGTTATTGCCTCTCCGCTCACCAAAGTCGAAACACCGCCACGGAAAACCACAAAGCTTAGGATTATCGTAAGAACAAACAAAAGCGACAACGCGATTGTGTTGACCGCATTGACATTTTTCGCCCCAACAAAAAGCCATACGATAACCAAAACTCCGATAATTATGCTCCATACAGACATACCTATCGCATAGACATTCTCCGCCGCAGCTGCACCGCTCGAAATCATTACGGAAGTCCAGCCTACAAGCTGAACAATATTCAGAAGCGGGAATATCAAGGCACCCTTTCCGCCAAAAGACATCTTAGCCGATTCCATAGAACTTTTACCGTTTTTACCGCCGATGATTCCCGCAAGGCAAAACAGCACACAGCCGATTATGTGACCGATTAAAATTGCGGCCATACCCTTGCCAAAGCCAAGCGATGCAAAGTATGTTCCCGTCAGAATCTCAGATATTGAGACGCCCGCACCAAACCATATCATTGCGTTTGTGATAAGTGAAGTTTTTTTCTTTTCCATCTGACCTACCTCTTTCGATATAAAAATAGAGAGAAACCCCAAAACGCGGTAACCCTCCGTAAAAAGCATTCAAAACAGATAGTCAATATCACTCCCTACGGCGGCATTATCCGCATCAGGTAAAGGGTCGAAGCTCAATTACTTCCTCTCAGCCCGAAAAACAAGCTCCCCTGTTTCATTTGCTTAAAATTATAACACTGTTTAAACCAAATGTCAAGCACAAGCATGACAGATGTTAATTAAAAGTTCATTTTTACTTTACAGAATATTCACCCATAAATCTTAAATATAGGGTATACTGAATACGTAATCGAAAAACGATTATTTTTCATATACATAACTCCCTCCCTTTTAGACCCGTTCTTCCCCAACGGGTCTTTTTTTTGACAAAAGAATAAAAATTATCTAAACCTACAAAAATATTCTTCAAAATAGTTAAAAATTTATTGACAAAGCGGCTTTAATGTGTTACTATATTTGTTGGCAACTAAAGCGCAGAGTATGGGGCTGAGGATTCACCGCCCTATTCCGGGCTTTCAGGGGTTATTAAATAACGGAGGTGAAACAGGCAATGGATAAGGACATCAAGCAGGAAATTATCAATAAGTATGCGACACATGAAGGTGACACAGGTTCGCCCGAAGTACAGATTGCGTTGCTTACCTACAGAATCGACCATCTCAATGAGCATCTTAAATCTCATAAGAAAGACCACCACTCAAGACGTGGCTTGCTTAAAATGGTCGGCGTTAGACGTAGCTTTTTGAGCTATCTGGCAAAGAAGGATATCGAAAGATACCGTGCTATTGTCAATAAGCTGGGTCTCAGACACTAAAAGCGCATATGGGCAGCTGTTAATTCGGCTGCCCTTTTGACGTTTTTTTAAATTAAATTGCAGCGGGCAGAGTTTGATTTTAGCAGTTAAAAACACGCATTTATAAAATGCTTGTTTTTAAGTGCTAAGGCAAGCCTCCCGTTTGCAAAATTAACAAGGAGGTTAACTTTATGTCAAAGATTTATGAAACAGAGGTTGCGGGCAGACCGCTCTCTCTTGAATTCGGAAAGGTTGCGGGATTGGCTAACGGTTCCGTTTTGG